>BNJU01001533.1_pt1 | contig 120656 bp, 151 predicted proteins | sample 8539281 | NCBI WGS metagenome assembly BNJU01 (sample SAMD00202456, study PRJDB9452) | human saliva metagenome | isolation source: human saliva | place: Japan | reverse complement strand
AAGAAGTGGATGATATAAATTATGATGATATTACATATCATGTTGGAGATGCGGTGGAATTACGTTCTTCCAATCAGGTATGTGAAGTAATCAAGGTTGGAAGAAAAGAAATTACTGTGAGTTTAAATGGAAGAATGATTCATGTAAAGAAGAATCAGATTCGACCAAGTTCACATGTGATTCCCTAAGAACAAGACAAATACGTCTGTACATATTCGCTCTCATAATATCTATGCAAGCATGTCTTTAGAATGCAACCTAATTGGCATACGTGTCGATGAAGGGTATTGAGAAGATGAAAGACTATATGGACCAAGCAAAGATTCATGGTCTAAAGACTTTCCGTATTATTCACGGGGATGGTACAGGGAAACTACGTAAAGCTGTTCATGAGCGATTGCGTAATGATAAATCTGTCAAAGAATTTAGACTGGGAATGCCTCAAGAAGGTGGAACTGGTGCAACTGTAGTAACATTAAACTAAAGGAAAACAATGGATAAAGAATATATCAAAGCGAAATTAAAGAACTTACCGAAATGAACCTGGTAGTTATCAGATGAAGGATAAAAATGGAGAAATCATCTACGTTGGTAAGGCAAAGAATCTACATAATCGTGTGAACCAGTATTTTGTTGGTGCGCACGATTTTAAGACGACTAAAATGGTGAGTCACATTGAAGACTTTGATTTTATTGTCACAGAAGTGAAAAAGAAGCTTTTGGTATTAGAGATCAACTTAATTAAAGAAATATCGTCCAAAGTATAATATTCAGTTTATCGATGATTCATCATATCCATATATCAAACTGACAAAAGAAAAGTATCCACGTTTACTGATAGCTCGTGATACTAAGAAAGATAAGAAGGCAAAATACTTTGGGCCATTTCCTGATGCGACTGCTGCTAGAACAACTTTAAAACTATTACAGTCACTCTATCCATTTAGAAGATGTACACACTAGAAGCCGAAGGTATGTCTGTATTATCACATGCATCAATGTATTGGTCCTTGTGAGTTTGATATTGATCCTAAAGTCTATGATGAAATGAGTGATAAAGTTGTTCGTTTCATGAATGGGGACACAAAGGATGTTGAAGCACAACTACAGACAAAGATGCTAGAAGCTAGCCAAGCGCTTGAATTTGAAAAAGCACAAGAATATAAAGAGATGCTAGAGTCGATTCGACATGTGGTTAATGATAAGCAGAATATTGAAAAGGATAATCGTGGTTCACGTGATGTCTTTGCTTGGTATACGAAAAAAGGATATCTTGCGATTACAGGTTTCTTAGTACGTGAAGGAACAATCCTAAACAAAGAATTCCGTTTAAGACCTCTTTATGGCGATGCAGAAGAGGAATTTACGTCATTCTTAGTACAGTATTATCAAGATCATCCATCTGCTCGTGAACTTGTATTGCCGATGGAGTTAGATGTAACAGCATTGCAAGAAGTACTAGATATGCCTATCTTCCAACCACAAAAGGGATATAAAGTAAAACTCTTAGATATGTGTGTTGAAAATGCTAAAAACAATTAGACTCTAAGTTTAATGCGGTCGCAAGACAAGATACACTAACAGAACAAGCTGTAGCACAGCTTTGTGACATTGCAAAACATCCAATGAATCGTGTTGAGTTATTCGATAACTCTCATATTAGTGGTACATTTACTGTCGCTTCATGTGTAGTATATGAAGATGGTTATCCAGATCGTAAGAGTTATCGATTATATAAACTTCATACAGGAAACTCTGATGTAGATTCAATGAAGGAAGTTATCTATCGCCGTTATTTCCGTTTGTTAAAAGAAGGGATGAGATTGCCTGATGGTATTATTGTCGATGGTGGTAAAACACAGATTGATGCCGCAAAAGAAATTCTCGATTCACTGGATTTATCAGACACAATCAAGTTAATGGGTTTGGTAAAGGATGATAAACACAGCACAAATGCCTTAATGGATACCAATGGGGATATTTTTGAAATTGATAAAGATTCAGGACTATTTTTCCTGTTAACACGTATGCAAGATGAAGTACACCGCGTAGCGATTACGTATCATAGAAAACTACGTGCAAAGGCACAGACTAAATCTGTATTAGATGAGATTGCTGGTGTAGGTCCTAAACGAAAGAAACTATTATTAAAAGAGTTCGGTAACTTTACAAATCTAAAAAGCCGCAACAGTTGATAGATATTTCGAAAGGTCATACCTAGTGAAGTTGCACAGGCAGTATATGATGCTTTACATCAGACATATGAAAATACCGATGCATAAGCACCGGTAGTTTTTGTTAATTAGTAAAGATGCGTTTCATGATTTCGCTATTAGCACGTTTAGTAAATTTACGTTTACCAGCAGCTGCGTAGCCCTTGAATCCCTTTAGGTCGTCATTTTGGCGATAGGTGAGAATGATAGAAACTGCAATTGGAAGAAGAATCTTAATTAACTTATTTTGCATTGTCTTCTTTGCTTTATTCTGTTCGTTAATTGCATTAGATACATACTGAAGATGATCAGCCTTGTCTTTGATAACTTGAATACTGACATTTGTAGTCTTCATTGTCTTTAAGAAGTTCATTGTTTTTAACAAGAATATGATCAGATAGCATATGAGAAATGCGCATGCGGCATATAAGAAATACATATTGTAGGGATAAATATTCATATAAATACGCTCCTTAATGGTATTTTAACATGTTTATCTCTTTTACGTATGACAAAGATTCATTATAATAGGTACAACGGTGAACGAAATGTCAAAATATATTATATTGGTGAGTGACTCTCATAGACAAACGGAATGTTTAAAAGAGATTCGTGAGATGTATCCAAATGCGTATGCATACTTACATGCGGGTGATAGTGAGCTACCCAAGCAGTTAACAGAAGGGATATGCATGTGTGCAAGGTAATTGCGATTACTATGGGAGATTATGAGCCTGAACTTGTTTGTGAAGTAGAAGACCATCGCATCTTATTAGTGCATGGCCATCATGATATTGCTTATGGTTCGTTTTTTGGTCTAGTACGACATGCAAGAGAGCGGGGTTGTGATATTGTATGCTTTGGACATACACATGTTCCATTTGATGAGCAGTTTGAAGAGGTACATTTATTTAACCCAGGATCACTTAGCTATAACCGTGACGGATCTAACCCATCCTATATGATTTTACATTTTGATGGACAACAAGTATCTGCAGAATTAAAACGATATAAAATATAAATTTAATCTTGAAAACTGATAGATATTTTGATATATTATTTGTGCTGTCCTCGTAGCTCAGCTGGATAGAGCTCACGCCTTCTAAGCGTGTGGTCAAGAGTTCGAATCTCTTCGAGGACGCCATATAGAAAAGATACCGTCGGCAATCAGTCGGCGGTTTCTTTCGTTTAGGAGGCTATATGACAAATTACTACGATGAAATCCTTGCGAGATTGAAAATTTAATCAAAGAGGGAAAATATGGTGATGCAAATTTTTGGTTCAAAAAGAGTTAAACATGCCATATATTCCGGTTGATGTTGAACAAAAATTGAAAAGTTTTAAAAGAGAATTGAACTATCATCTCAGTGATGAAAAAGAAATACGAGAAGATAGTTTGGATTCGCTATTAAGAAAACTGAAAGGAAAACCAAAGTCACAGCTTGCGGCGGCAAGTATACTTATAACACGTAATCTTAGAGATGTCTGCTAGAGATTAGGGACTACTTGTCAAAAGATCCTTGTCCAGAAGCAGCTGCGTTATTAATTGAAGGTTTAGCTGAACAAGAAATATCTGATGAATTTACATTAATTAAGAATGGTGTAGAATACACATTCTGGTCGGATGATATTGTTCCGATACATAAGAGTGAAGGTTTCTTGAAAGCACAATCTTATCTAAAAGATTGGTTAGAGAATGATCACCCAGATTTCTATGAAATGGCTAAAACATTATTGATTCATGAGGTATATGTATTCTTGCCATTATCATATGATGAAGATGAAGCAGAAGATTTAGCACTTGCAATGTTGAAACAAGTATCCGATATGATGGATGAAGGAGAAATCTATCAAAAAGTCTCTAAACAACTTGCATATGCGAAAACATTGCATTGACTTTCGAGCCTAAACTTTGTAGGATATTAGCAGGCATAGTGGCTGAGTGCTAAAATCGACCGTAATATAGTAAAAACATAGCCGAAATATTGTATCTTTGGTATAATATGCAAGCAATAAAAAAGCGAAAAGGAGTTAATAAGATGTCAAATTGGACACTCAAAGAAAAATCAGTTGGAGATTTAACAGTTAAAATTGAAGGTAAAGAATGGGCAGATGCAGTAAAGAAGGCATTCAATAAGATTGCTAAGAATGTATCTATCAATGGTTTCCGTAAGGGACAGGCACCTAAGGCTTTAATCGAAAAGCGTGTTTCTGATAACGAAAGATTCATCACAGCTGTGGATGATAACGCAAACGAATGGATGCGTGCAGCTTTAGCAGCTGAAAACTTAACACCAATTAGCCAACCACAGTTGGATATCAAGTCAATCGATGCAAATGGTGTTGAATTAGTATTTACATTTGCAGTTATGCCTGAAGTTAAGTTAGGCGATTATAAGGGATTAGAATACAATCTTGAAGAAGTTGCTGTTGGTGATGAAGAAGTTGATGCTGAATTAAACCGTATGCGTGAGCAGTATGCAGAAGTTCAGACTAAGGATGGTGCTGCAGCTGAAGGCGATACAGTGAATATTGACTACGAAGGTTTCAAGGATGGCGTAGCATTTGATGGTGGTAAGGGTACTAACTATGACTTTAGTATTAGGTTCCCATTCCTTCATCCCTGGATTTGAAGAACAGTTAGTTGGTGTTAAGGCTGGTGAAGAAAAGGAATTAAATCTTACATTCCCAGAGAACTACCACGCTGAAGATTTAAAGGGTGCTGCAGTTGTATTCAAGGTTAAGGTTAACGAAGTTAAGACTAAGGTATTACCAGAAGTTAACGATGACTTTGCAAAGGATGTAAACGCTGCAGGTGTTGAAACAGTTGCTGACTTAAAGAACATGATTCGTACACGTATCGAAGATGGTAAGAAGTCTCAGGCTGAAAACAAGGCTGATACAGCATTAATGGACAAGTTAGTTGAAAATGCTGAAATTGACTTACCAGAAGTACTTGTTGAAGAAGAAGTTAACAATCAGATTCAACAGTTAGCGCAACAGATTTCTCAGTATGGTATGAACTTCAACCAGTACTTGATCCATGATGGGTAAGAAGATTGAGGATGTTCGTGCTGAATACACAGAAAATGCAACTAAGACAGCGAAGTTAAGATTAATTCTTGAAGAGATCGCTAAGGTTGAAGGTTTAGAGCCAACTGAAGAAGATCTTGAAAATGAATATAACAACATCGCTGCACAGTACAATATGCCTGTTGATCAAGTGAAAGGCATATATCAGTGTTGATATGTTGAAGCGTGATGTACGTAACGAAAAGGCTTATGCATTTGTTAAGGAAAACGCTGCTGGTGGCAAGAAGCCTACAAAGAAGCCTGCTAAGAAGACAACAAAGAAGGCAGAGAAGGCTGAAGTTACTGAAGAAAAGCCAGTAAAGAAGACAACACGTAAAAAGAAGAGCGAAGTAGAAGAATCTGCTGAGTAATTCATTTACAATATAGATTGTTAATAAGACGCTGCTCGCGTCTTATTTTCAAAAGTGATTCAGGAGGTATGAATATGAGCGAAATAGTGAATGTTCGTGTACCTGTCGTATGTACTAGAGGAATCGTCGTATTCCCTGGACATGATGTAATGATTGAAGTAGGAAGACCAAAATCAATCAATGCCGTGAATGAGGCAGGTGCCTCATACGACAGTATGGTTTGGCTTGTTTGTCAGAATGATATTATGGTAGACAATCCAACAGAGAAGGATTTATATACAGTCGGAACAATTGCCAAGATCAAAGTAGTACGTAAGAAGGAAGGCTTCATGCGTGTGACTTTTACTGGTATGCGTCGTGCAAAGCTTGCAAAACTTTACGATAGTAAAGACTGCATGTATGCGGATGTCATTCCATTAACCGATTCTTATGGTGATAAGAGCGAAGAATACGCATTGGTGAAGAAGGTAGTAGATAAACTAGAAGGAATGACTCAGGTAGCTGCAGTATTCCCACCGGAAGTTGTGCAACAACTTTCTCTTGGTGTAAATGCGGAATCCTTAGGTGACCAGTTTGGACAGTATTTTTAGTTTATTTGACCAAGCAACTCGTCAGCGTTTATTGGAAACAACAAACGTGAATGATCGTTTGATGTTAATTGTGGAAGAGTTAGAAAAGCAGCAACGTTATTCTGAACTTGAAACAGTGATTAATGATCGTGTGAAGGAACGTATTGATGATGGTCAAAAGGAATACTATCTTCGTGAAAAGTTAAAGGCAATCAAAGAAGAACTTGGTGACGTATCTAATATGACAGATGATGTTGCTGAGTTACGTGAGAAGATTGAAAAGAATCCTTATCCAGAACATGTGAAGCAAAAAGCACGTGAAGAGTTACGTAAGTATGAGATGCTTCCTCCAGGTAGTGGAGAAGCAAGTGTTTCTCGTAACTATTTAGATTGGTTGTTAACAGTTCCATGGTGGCAAACTACAGAAGACATTGAAGACTTAAAGGCAGTACGTAGTGTTCTTGATGAAGATCATTATGGTCTAGAGAAAATCAAGGATCGTATTATGGAATACTTAGCTGTAAAGCAGATGACACAATCTCTTAACAGCCCAATTCTTTGCTTGGTAGGTCCTCCAGGTGTTGGTAAGACTTCTTTAGCGAAGTCTATTGCTCGTGCGTTAGATCGTAAGTTTGTAAAGATGTCTGTTGGTGGTGTGCGTGATGAAGCTGAAATTCGTGGTCATCGTCGTACATATCTTGGTTCTATGCCAGGTCGTATCATTCAGGGAATGAAGCGTGCTGAGGTATTAAACCCAGTATTCTTAATTGATGAATTAGATAAGATGGGTGCTGATTACAAGGGTGATCCTAGTGATGCAATGCTTGAAGTTCTTGATCCAGAACAAAATGCTGTATTCTCTGATCACTACTTAGAAGAACCTTATGATTTATCTAAAGTTATGTTTATCGCAACTGCAAACTACTTAGAAAATATTCCTGGTCCTTTACGTGATCGTTTAGAAATTATTGATTTATCATCATATACTGAATTGGAAAAGGTAAGTATTGCCAAGGATTATTTAGTGCCTAAGCAATTAACGAATAACGGTTTAAAACCAGCACAGTTTAAGCTAAAGGATGCAGAAATTCTATACTTGATTCGCCATTACACTCGTGAAGCTGGCGTTCGTCAATTAGAGAGAATTATTGCGTCATTATGCCGTAAGACTGTTCTTGCGATTCTACGTGATCAAAAGAAATCTATCACCGTTACCAAGAAACTCATTGGCGAATGGTTAGGTAAGATTAAGTTTGAATACGGAAATAAAGAAAAGAAGAATCAAATTGGTTGTGTAACTGGACTTGCATATACACAATTTGGTGGAGATGTGCTTCAGATTGAAGTGAACCACTTTGAAGGTAAAGGTAGACTTGTAATCACTGGTCAATTGGGTGATGTCATGAAGGAAAGTGCATCGATTGCGCTTGACTATGTAAAGGCTCATGCAAAAGAATTGAATATTGATTCTAAGTTCTTTGATACAAATGATATTCACATCCACGTACCGGAGGGTGCTGTTCCAAAGGATGGACCTTCTGCTGGTGTTACATTAACAACTGCGATTGTTTCTGCATTAACGAATACAGCTGTATATCGTGATATTGCGATGACAGGTGAAGTAACACTTCGTGGTAATGTATTACCAATTGGTGGTTTAAGAGAGAAATCTTTGGCAGCGCACCGTGTTGGTATTAAGAAAGTCTTGATTCCTAAGAATAACGTACGTGACTTAGATGATGTACCAGAAACAGTAAAGAAGGCTATTACATTTATCCCTGTTGAGACTGTTTCACAAGTACTCAAGGAAGCGTTGGTGCATTAATGCAGTACCATGATGCATTCCTGCTAAAAACAGCAGCGTTAGAGACACAGTGGCCGGTGAGTGATTTACCTGAAATTATCTTCGTAGGAAGATCAAATGCAGGGAAAAGTACACTTATCAATGGTTTAGTAAATCGTAAAAACTTAGCATACTCTGGTAAAACACCAGGTAAGACAAGACTTTTAAATTTCTTCTCTGTCGATAACAAGGTTGTATTTACGGATGCACCTGGTTATGGTTATGCGACAAGTGATCGTCAAAGTGCTTTAGCATTTGCGAAGTTAATTGATCCTTATTTTGCGAAAAAGAGATCAGTTAAAAGCAATGATTATTGTATTGGATGCTAGAAGAGTTCCAAGCAATGATGATATTCAGATGGTTGAATATGGTAAAGAATCACATTTGGCTATCTTTGCGGTATGCACGAAAATTGATAAACTATCAAGAAGTCAAATGCTGCAGAATTTAAAGAAGATTTCTGCAACTCTTGGGTATTCAAGAGAATGCATTAATTCCAGTCAACTCTGAGAAAAAACAAGGTTTAGATGTTGTTTGGGAAAAGATAGATCAACTTATAGCACAATAAGATGGTTTCTACTTCGGTAGATACCATCTTTTTATTTTGCCCATGTAAAAGCGTAATATGCTAAAATAGGATAGAGATATTAGAGGTATCCTATGAAGATTATGATAGCGACAGGTGGAACTGGTGGTCACATCAACCCTGCACTTGATTTAGCACATATATTAAAAGAGCGTAATCCAAAAAATGAAGTGATTTTTGTGGGTTCAGATAACCGTATGGAAGCGACAGTGATTCCAGATGCTGGATATAAATTTTATGGTTTGCATATTACAACAACAGCAGGGTCAATCTTTTCTAAAGTGACATATGCAACATCTTTGATGAAGGCATACTTTGAATCTAAAAAAATATTAAAAAAAGAAAAACCTGATATCTGTATTGGTTTTGGTAATTATATCAGTGTACCGTTTAATTCTTGCGGCACATCATCTTGGCATCAAAACGATGTTGCATGAACAGAATAGTTTTGCTGGAAAGGCAAATAAATTCTTGAGTCGTTTTGCGGATGCGGTAGTTGGTTGTTATGAAAGTAATCAAGAACAGATGCCGAAAGCAAATGTTCGTATCTTAGGTAATCCCTCTGCTTCGGTTGTAAAAGATACTGTATTTGATCCAGAAGTTATCAAGAGTGTTGGATTATCTACAGAGATTCCATATGTTGTATTTATGATGGGTTCCTTAGGCTCATCATCAGTATCAAAAGTGATTGATGAAGCAATTCCACTCTTTGATCAAGATTTTCAGGTTATGATTGTAAGTGGAAAAGCGAATGCATATCAGTTTGAAAATAAAGAGTCTAAGAATGTGAAGTTTGTACCATACATTGATGGTAAACAAGCGTTAAAAGGATGTGTTCTTGCAGTAACACGAGCAGGTGCTACAACCATTTCAGAGATTTGTGCTTTACCTACAGCTGCAGTATTAATTCCTAGTCCATTTGTAGCTAATAACCATCAGGTTTATAACGCAAAAGAACTAGTAGACAAAGATGCAGCGATTATGATTGAAGAGAAAGAGTTGAGTCCAAATCTTTTAGCCTCAACTGTAAATTTGCTTGTTCATGATAAAGATAAATGTAATAAGCTAAAAGAAAATGCACATAAGCTTGCGAAAGTGGATGCTGCTAATGAAATGATTGATTGGATTGAGGAGGTATTACATGGATAAAATTTTAGAGCGTTTAAGCCATTATGCTGTTACTGAAGCAGACAAGCCTTTACGCACAATGACCACTCTAAGAATTGGTGGTAATGCAAAATACGTTGTATACCCAGAAACATATGTTGCGATTGATGGTATCTTCCGCGTTATTGAAGAAAATCAACTTGCATTTAAGGTGATTGGTAAGGGTAGTGATTTACTATGTTCTGATGATGAATATGAAGGGGTTGTTATCTGTTTAGATCGATTCTTTAATCATCAATACTTTGATGGAAATGACCTTGTTGCTGAGGCAGGATGTTCTATCATCGCTTTATCAACAGCGGCGATGAAACATGGACTTTCTGGCTTAGAGTTTGCAGTGGTATTCCTGGTACTGTTGGTGGATGTTTATTCATGAATGCAGGTGCCTATAACATCAGTATGAAGGATGTTGTAAAAGAAGTACTTGTATATAGAGATCACCAATTAACATGGTTACCGGTTTTTGAATGTGATTTCTCTTATCGCCATAGTATCTTTCAATCAAATCCTAATTGGTTAATTCTGGGAGTACGCTACGGTTTAACTCCGAAGCCACAAGAAGAAATTGAAGAACTCATGGATTCGCGTCGCAAGAGAAGGGTTGATTCACAACCACTAAACTTCCCAAGCTGTGGTTCTGTATTTAAGAATCCAGAAGGTCATAATGCATGGCAGTTAGTCGATGGCATTGGCTATCGTGGCAAACAGATTGGTGGTGCGATGGTTAGTGATAAGCATTGCAATTTCATCTTAAATGTTCATAAAGCAACCGCACTTGAGTATCTAACTTTGATTGAAGAAATTCAAAGAGAAGTAAAGAATAAATATGATATTGATCTCAAGATGGAAGTGGAGAAGTTCAATTGGAAGTAAAGAAGAATCGTTTAAACGCAGACTTTGATAAGATTCCTGAAGCGGTTGAAAGAATCTTTAAGAATAAGCGTTTAGCCGCAAATTTAAAATTATTTCGCTCTCGACAACCAGCATTATTTAATATAGCTATAGTGATGGCAATCGTTGTTATTGTGGTGATGTACTTGTTATCTCCGATGTCTTCGGTTAGAGCGGTATCTATTCAAGGTAGCACGTATCTAAGTGATGATTATATTAAAACAATTGCGGGAGTTAATACATCTTCAAAGTTATATTTTCACTATACCGGTATTAGTAGAAAGAAAAATTAGAAGTTAATCCATTAATTGAAGATGCGAAAGTAACTTTAAATAACGGTAATACAGTTACGATTACTGTAAAAGAGAAAAAGCTAGTTGGCTATCAATCCGAGGGAAATGGAACTATCTGGTTTGGAAATGGTGAAGCCACTGTGTTGGATGATAACAATCGTCAGGTAATCGCTTCAATTCCAAAACTCATTGGATTTACTGATACAGAACTATTGAAGAAAGTATCCAATGCATTAAATGAAATTGATGATTCAATCTTGCAGCAGATTTCTACAATCTCAGTATATCCTTTGCGCTATGATGCACATGCATTACTTGTACATATGCGTATTGGTAGTTACTTTGTAGCTTCGTATAACAATCTGAAGATTTTAAATGATTACTTTACAATCTATAGTCAAGCTACAGATAAAACGAAGTGTTTGTGGGGGACTAGCAAAGATCAAGTTGCGTATACCGCTGCATGTCCTTGGGAACAAAAAGCGTCTGAAAAAGCGACGGCAGTCTCTGATGCGGAATATTGGCATGACTCGGAAGGGAATGTACGTTTGGATGCTAATGGCTTACCGATTGAAAAACATTTCTATACTGACGCAGAAGGAAATGTAGCTGTCGATGCAAATGGTAGCCCTATTGCAATTCCTATCGATGATAATGGTATTGAAATCATTGATGACAAGTTCCAAGAAAATTACGCTGCAGGATACTATACAACTGGTGTGTTAAATACACCTACACCTGCGCAGTAACATGAAAATCCTGTGAAATAAACGATATACAGGTAACATATTTTTGTATAATAATAACCATTTTGATATAATACATAACGTTAGTAAGGAGTAACTTATGGCAGTTGAAAAAGAAAACAAACTATGGTAATATCTCCGTTTCAGAAGAAGCAGTAGCTTCGTTAGCTGGTGGAGTAATTACAGAATCTTATGGTGTTGTTGGTATGGCCAGCAAACAAATTTTAAAAGATGGCTGGGCAGAACTATTAAAGAAGGAAAACTATACCAAAGGTGTAGTTGTTCGTAATGGTAAAGCTGGTTTAGAAATTGATTTATATATCGTTGTAAGTTTCGGTGTAAAGATTTCAGAAGTTGTAACCGAAGCACAGAAGAAAGTTAAGTATATGCTTGAAAAGTCACTCTCCCAGGAAGTTGCCCAGGTGAATGTCTTTGTTCAGGGCGTTCGCGTCGTAGCATAAGGATATGGGGTTAATGTAATGGAAAAGATTAATGGTTTAATTTTAAAGAACTTACTTGAAAGTGGAGCACACAATCTAAGCAATCAACGTAAAGCAGTTGATGCGATGAATGTATTCCCAGTACCAGATGGAGATACAGGTACAAATATGTCTTTGACTATTTTGAATGGTATCTCAGAAGTTTCAAAGAGTGGATCAGAGTCACTTTCAACAGTTGCTAAGATTTTTAGCCGTGGTTTATTAATGGGTGCACGTGGTAATTCAGGTGTTATCTTATCTCAGATTTTCCGTGGCTTTGCACAATACGCAAAGGATAAAGAAGAACTGACAGTAGAGGAATTCTCTGAAGCGTTAGTGAATGGTTCTAAGATGGCTTACAAGGCTGTTATGCGTCCTACAGAAGGAACAATCTTAACAGTTGTTAGAGAAAGTGCTGAATATGGTGAAATTTATATCAATAACCATCCAGAAACTTCTATTGAAGAATTTGTAAATTATATTGTGGACGAAGCAAACGCTTCTTTACAACGTACACCTGAATTATTAGATGTACTCAAGGAAGCTCATTGTGTAGACTCGGGTGCAATGGGTTATGTGACAATTCTTGAAGGTTTCAAGTCTTATCTACAAGGCAAGCCAATTACAGAGAACCTAGCAGGTGATACTGCTGATACAGAAGTACCTGAAAAGGCTTCTGGATATCGTGTTGAGTATATTGTTTCTCTCAGTGATAACGGTAAGAAGACTTTCAAGGAAGAAAGAGTTCGCAAGCAATTAGAACAGATTGCCAATGATATTCAATTAGTTGTAAAAGAAGATGCATTTACATTAAGTGTTCATTCTATGACACCTGGTGAAGTGTTAATGCTTGGCCAGAAATATGGTAAGTTTGTTAAGGTTCAGGTTGAAGATATTCAATCAGACTTACAACCATCCTTAATGGAGGCTGAAGAATCAGCAATTGAAAATGCAGCTTACGGTATTATCGCAGTAGCTGCAGGAGAAGGCTTGAAGAAATTATTTACTGATTACCGCGTAAACTATGTTGTAAGTGGTGGTCAAACAATGAACCCATCTACAGAAGATTTCGTAACTGCAATCTCTAAGGTTCATGCGGATACAATTTATATCTTGCCAAATAACTCAAATATTATCATGGCTGCAAAACAAGCTGCTGAAGTAACAGAAGATAAGAAGATTATCGTTATCGAAACTAAGTCTGTACCGCAGGGCTTAAGTGCTTGTATTAGCTCAACCCTGAGGAAGAAGTAGATGCAAATACAGAAGCGATGAATGAAGCAATCACACTAGTAAAGACAGGTTCTATTACTTACGCTGTTAAGGATACAACAGTTGATGGTAGAGAGATTAATTCTGGTGACTACATGGCTATCTTAGAGAAGGATATTATCTTTAATGAGAAGGATAAGTTAGCAGTTACTAAGGAATTAATCAAGAACATGTGCGATGAAGATACAGAAGTTGTAACACTCATCAAGGGTTCTGAAGCTACTGATGAAGAGTGCGAAGAAATTCGTCAATTCATTGAACAGAACTACAACGTAGATATCGACGTTGAAGATGGTCAACAGCCAGTATACAGTTTCATTATCGGAGCTGAATAAAATGATAAGGAACATTCCAGATGTGGAATGTTCCTTTTTTTAGCTCCTTCCTGTATGATAAATACGTTAAGAATATATGGATACTACAAAGCGATTAAATATTGAGTACTTTTCTTTACAGTCATTATTTTGGATGACATACTGCATGGTTGTTGGTTTTTCAGTAACCTATCTTTTATCATGTGGATATTCAAATCGTGAAGCAGGTTATATCCTGGCTTCTGCAAATATTTGTGCGCTAATTTTACAACCATTTTTTGCGGATTTAGCAGATCGTTCAAAGAAGATTAACGCAATGACAATTTTTTTGGTATCGATTGTAATTATCTTTGTGTGTTCAATAGGACTATTCTTTATTAGCGTTCGTTCGGTTATATTAACACTTAATTATGTTGTAATGATAACGTTGGCGAATGCTGTCATTGCATTTTTAACTTCTGTGCAGTTTTTAATGGATCCCTCAAAGACTAAGATTAACTTTGGCTTATGTCGTGCGGGAGGTTCATTATGTTTTGCGATTCTTTCTGCAGCGATGGGTATTCTCATTGAAAGAATCGGTATGAAATCTATCCCGACAGCACTGTTTATTATTACGGTATTAATCATTTTATTATGCATATATATTACGCGTCATCGTATCCAAACTACGATAGATACGACGAATTCTTTGACGATGAATAAATCTAGTTCATTACTTGTTTTCTTTAAAGAAAATCCGAAGTTTATAGTTTTATCCATTGCAATGTTATTTATCTATTATGCACATGCCTTTATCACAAACTTTACTATTTCTATCGTACGAAATGTTGGTGGAGATAACCGTGAAATGGGATATTTGATTGCCTTTATGGCACTCATGGAACTTCCAGGAATGATAGGATTTAAAAAGATTAGTCAACGTTTTAAGGTATCTTCGTTACTCTTATTTTCGATGATTATGTTTAGTGTAAAAGCAATTATTGTATGGCTTTCACCATCACTTATAACATTAGCATTTGGATTTGCTTTACAGGTTGTTTCTTTTGCACTATATATTCCTGCATCTGTGCAATATGCAAATATTATTATTGATGAAAAGGATACAGTAAAAGCACAGATGATGTTTAATTTGATGCAAGTTGGTGGTGCTGTGTTTTCATCAATCATTGGCGGATGGTTGATTGACTTTAGCGGTATCTCACATGCATTGCTAGTTGGTGCTATCTTATCTTGTATCGGTACAATGATTGCCTTTACAGCTATACAGAATACAAAGGGGTAACTATGAAGAAATTTACAGACCATATTTATTACATGGAAAATAATCCAGTAACAGACCAACCATATGTTTATTTAATTCGTGGCTCCAAGTTTAACCTGCAGATCGATGCTGGTAATAGCCCTGAAAACTATCATAAGTTTTTATCAGAAGTGAAAGACTTAGGTTTAAAGGAACCTAAGCTTTTAGCAATTACACATTGGCACTGGGACCATACTTTTGGTATGGTTGCTTGCAATGTACCGATGATTGCTTCTGTAAAGACCAATACATACTTAAAGAAAGTAAAGGATTGGAAATGGACAGAAGAGGCGATGCAACAACGTTTAAAGACGGGAGAAGATATTCAGTTTTGTTATGATTGCATGCATAAGCAGTATTCCGATATTGGTATGATACAGGTTCATGAAGCAGATATTACATTTGACTCTGAAATTGTATTTGATTTAGGAGATATTCATGTAAAGGGGATTCACATTGATACTCCACATACACGTGATGCAGTTTTATATTATGTTGAGGAAGAGAAGGTTGTGATTGCGGCAGATGCTGAATATGAAGATTATTACGATAATAATAGTCAGTATGATCCTGCTCGCTTAGTATTCTTTATACAATTTTTAGAGGAATTAGATTTTGAATATTATTTGCGTGGACATGATGATTTTAAACTAACAAAAGTTGAAATCTTAAATAAGCTTAAAGCCGCAATGTAAACGCAATCATTTTATAGGTTCAATGGTATAATAAGCACATGGATTTAAGTGATAAGAAACTAAAATTAACTCCAAAACGGCTGGAAGTATTACATCAACTTGGTCTTCATACAACGGATGACCTTTTAATGTATTATCCCTATCGCTATGAGACAATCACGACTACAGCTTTTGTGGATTGGAAAATAAAAGATAAAGTTTGGTTTGAGGGAGAGGTTGTTCAACTACCTAGAAGTTGGCGTAAAGGTAGACTTGTAACAACTACTTTTCAAGTACGCTCTCAGGAACAAATATTAACTGTCACAATTTTTAATCGTCCATGGGCAAAGAGTTTAAACTTAAATCAGATATTAACAATACAAGGTGTATATCAAGGTAACAGTAAAGTTACAGCTATCAGCTATGATACAAAGCCTTTAGCAGAACATGCGGCAATTACACCCATCTATAGTATTAAAGAAGGTATTCGTCAAAAGACATTGCAAACAATTATTCATTCTGTTTTAAATCATTTACAAGATGAAATTTTAGATGATATACCAGATGAATTTCGGCAAGCATATCGATTATTGCCACTAAAGTTGGCGTATCGTTATATTCATATTCCAACGAGTATGAATGAAGTTCAAGCTGCTGTACGTACGCTAAAGTATGCAGAGTTTTTACGATTCTTTACTGCGATTCAACTCATGCGTAATACAGATGGAATTCGTATTGAAAAGAAACCAAAAGTCTTTTCTTCTAAGAAAATCCAACAAAGCAATTCAAAGCCTTCGCTTTGAGATGACTGCGGATCAAAGAGATACATTAGAAAAGATTCTAAATGATATGGGTAGTACACATACAATGTATCGTTTGGTACAAGGGGATGTTGGTTGTGGTAAGACAGTTGTGGCAACACTTGCCTTATATGCGGCTTATTTAAGTGGATATCAAGGTGCAATGCTAGCACCAACAGAAATTCTTGCTCGTCAACATTATCAATCTGTTAATGAAGTTCTTGCGCCTTTTGGCGTAAAAACAGAAGTTCTATATTCAGCATTGACATCATCAAAGAAGAAAGAGATTTTGGAAGATGTATCATCTGGGAAAAATTGATATCCTAATTGGGACGCATAGTATGATACAAGATACCGTTGTTTTCCATAAGCTAGGATTAACAATTGCTGATGAACAACAACGCTTTGGGGTAGCCCAACGTAAAGCATTAAAACAAAAAGGTGAACAAGTAGATTTTCTTTTGATGAGTGCAACTCCGATTCCTAGAACACTTGCATCATCCTTATTTGGGGACATGGACGTTAGCACAATTGAAACGATGCCAGCTGGCAGAATTGCACCTGTTACAACACTTATCAAAGAGAATAGTTTCCGTTCTGTTTTAGATGATGTAAAGTGTCTTCTTGAAAGTGGAAGACAGTTATATGTGATTTGTGCTGCTGTTGATGAAAATGAAGAGTATCACGCACGAAATGTGTATGATACAACAGTATCGATACAGAAGTTATTTCCGAAATATAAAGTTGCATGTTTACATGGCCGTATGACAACTGACGAAAAACAAGCAATCATGCAAGCATTCCATGACAATGATATTCAGATACTAGTATCTACAACTGTCGTTGAGGTTGGTGTCAATGTTGTAAATGCGACAGGTATGATTATCTATGATGCAGATCGCTTTGGTTTATCCCAATTGCATCAGTTACGTGGTCGTATCCAACGCGGTAGTGAGCAGGGATATTGTTGGTTATTAACACGCAGTCAAGAAGAACGTGTATTGCAACGCTTAGAGGTGCTTGTAAAATCCAACAATGGCTTTGAAATATCCTATGAAGATTTACGTTTGCGTGGCCCTGGTGATATACTTGGTACAAGGCAAAGTGGTGTTCCTGACTTTATTTTAGGAAATATTGTTGAGGATACTGCAATGATTAACCAAGCCCGCAAAGATGCATTAAAAGTGATGGAATCTGCGGATAATCCAGATTATCAAATTCTGTTAGAATCCGTTCGTAAACGGAATGAAAAGAATGCGGAATACGCAGATTAGGAGGTACTATTTTGAATATTATTGAATGGCTAGAACATCGTCATATCAAAGTAAATAATGTAAAAATGATACAACAAGCATTTATACATTCTAGTTATGCACATGAACACAAGAGTAAAAATGACAATGAGCGATTAGAGTTTATGGGTGATGCAGTACTACAACTTTGGTCTAGTAATGCAATTTATCCATTAAACTTAAGTGAAGGCCATATGACGCGTTTACGTGCACAACTTGTATGTGAAAAGGCATTAGCGATTTATGGTCGCCAGTTACATCTAAATGATTATCTATTGTTAGGTTCTGGTGAAGAGAAGACTGGTGGTAGAAACAAGGATGCAATCATTGCGGATATGTTTGAAGCTTTCCTAGGTGCTTTGTTCTTAGATCAAGGAATGGATGCGGTTAATAACATTCTTTCAGAAGTTATAACACCAAGACTTGCCCATCCTGAGGATGTAGGTGTTATCCATGACTATAAAACAAAGCTGCAGGAATATGTTCAATCTGATTCACGTCAAACGGTTAAATATGAGTTGGTTAGTGAAACAGGTCCAAGTAATGCGCCAGAATTTGTAATGAATGTTCTGGTGGATGGATTAATACTTGGTACGGGAAGTGGACAATCCAAAAAACAAGCAGAGCAAAATGCAGCTCGAAATGCATTTGAAAAAATGGCTAAATAATAAGGGGGATACTATGGTCATTACAGAAATCATAAACGCAGTAAAGGCAGGTCAATTAGATGAGAAATTGACAGCACTCTATGGTGCTGATGCACTTGCATCACAGAAAGTACGCTATGAAGAAGTACTTTCAAAAGCGAAAGATTTACTAGGGGATAAAGAAGCACATATCTTCAGTGCACCAGGAAGAACGGAAGTTGGTGGAAATCATACAGACCATCAATTAGGTCGTGTAGTTGCGGCTAGTATTGATTTAGATGTCATTGCAGTGGTTGTTCCTACTGATGATTCTATCGTTACTTACCACGCTAAGGGATTCAGTGTTAGTCCAGTTGATTTACACAATTTAGAAATTAATGAAGCTGAAAAGAACACAACGGAATCATTAATTCGTGGTATCGCTGCTGGCTTTACAAGAAGGGTTATAAAGTTGGTGGTTTTAAAGCGTATTCTGAAAGTAATGTACTTTCTGGTGGCGGTATGTCTAGTTCTGCTGCATTTGAAGTATTAATCGGTACTATCTTCAGTCATTTATATAATGACGCTGCGATTTCATCTGAAGAAATCGCAAAGATCGGTCAGTTTTCAGAGAATGTATACTTTATGAAGGCAAGTGGTTTACTTGATCAGATGGCATGTTCTGTTGGTAACTTTGCGGCTATGGATTTTGCGAATAAAGAAAACCCACAAGTTACTTCAATTCCATTTAATCCTGCAGATTATGGATATGACTTAATCTTGACAGATGTTAAGGCAAGCCATGCGGATTTGAGTGATGAATATAGTGCAGTACCTTTATGAAATGAAGGCGGTTGCTAAACTATTTGGCAAAGAAGTACTAAGCCAAATTACATTAAATGAATTACTAGCAAATGCAGCGAAGATTCGTCAGGAAGTAAGTGACCGTGCATTCTTACGTGCATATCACTTCCTAAATGAAACCAATCGTGCAAAACTACAGGCAGAGGCATTAAAAGAAAATGACATTAAGACTTTCTTACGTTTAGTCAAAGAGAGTGGTCATTCCTCTTATATGTATCTACAGAATGTATTAATTCCAGGTGATAGCCAAAATCAAGCACTTGCGATTGCATTAGCACTGAGTGAATCAGTACTTGGTGATGATGGTGCATATCGTGTTCACGGTGGTGGTTTTGCAGGAACAATTCAAGCATATGTTCCACATGCAAAGACAGCTGAATATATTGCTTTAATGGAAGCTACATTTGGTAAGGATTGCTGCTATAAGTTACGTATCCGTGACTGTGGTGGTATTTGCGTTATTTAGTGAGGAAAAATGTTAAAAGAAAACTATATTTTATTGGGAAAAGCTGGCGATAAAGAAATTCGATTATTGCCAAACATGTTAAATCGTCACGGCTTAATTGCGGGTGCTTCAGGTACTGGTAAGACTGTCACATTAAAGGTTATTGCAGAATCATTAAGTCAAATGGGTGTATCTACATTTATCGCGGATGTTAAGGGTGATTTATCAGGAATGATTCAAGAAGGAGATTTATCTGCTATTTCAGGTAGACTTGAAAAGCTTGGAATCACTGATTTTGAAGTACGTAAGTTCCCTGTACACTTTTTCGATGTATATCGTAAGAAGGGTCATCCAATTCGTGCCATCATGGAAGAATTTGATTCTTTATTACTTGCTCGTATTTTAGAACTTACAGATGCGCAAGAAGGTAACCTTCAAATCATCTTTGAAAGTTGCTCAAGATATGAATCTAGATATCATCGACTTGAAGGATCTTCAAGCGATGACAAATTATGTTGGTGAACATGCAAGTGAGCTTTCTTTGAAATATGGTAATGTTACAAAACAGAGTATTGGTGGTATTCAAAGAAAGTTATTACAACTAGAACAACAAGGTGGAACAAACTTATTTGGTATGCCTGCACTTTCAATTCATGATTTGATCTCTACAGAAGGTGGCTTAGGTATGATGAATATGTTGGAGTGCCAAGAGTTATTTCAACATCCACTTCTTTACGCTACATTCTTGTTATGGTTATTAAATCGTATCTATCAAGATTTACCAGAAGTTGGTGATGTAGAAAAGCCAAAGATTGTATTCTTCTTTGATGAAGCACACTTATTGTTCAAGGATGCTCCTAAGGCATTGCTTGATAAGATTGAGCAAATTGTTAAGTTAGTTCGTTCAAAGGGTGTTGGTGTATTCTTTATTACACAATCTCCAAACGATATTCCTAATTCAGTTCTTGCGCAATTATCCAATCGTATTCAACATGCATTACGTGCATATACGCCAACAGAAATTAAGGCAGTTAAGTTAGCTGCTGATTCCTTCCGTGCAAATCCTAATCTAGATACAGCAGAACGTATTACGAATATGAAGACTGGTACTGCTTTAGTATCTGTATTGGACGAAGATGGTGCTCCTACAATGGTAGAAGAGACAATGATCTTACCTCCAATGTCTTCAATGCAGATTGCGGATGAATCTTTGGTAATGCAGACGATTCAACATGACTCTATCTATGGAAAGTATGAAAAAGATATCGACCCAGAGAGTGCGTTTGAGAGTATGAATGCTATTAAGGAGCAAGAGGAAGAAGAAACACGTCTTGCAAAAGAGAAGCTTGAACAAGAAAAACTTGCGGCTGCTCAGGCAAAAGAAGCTGCGAAACGAAGTAAAGAAAATGACTGGTCTGGACGTATTGCAAAGAAGATTCGTAATCGTACAGAAACAGAATTAATTAATGTTGGAATTCGTTCCGCAAAGAAATTCTTATCCGGTTTCTTTAAGTAAGTTATGAGGTGACTAGAAGTATCAGTCACCTTTCTTTTTTGCTGAATTCTATAAGATGCTTATACAAGAATGAGGGGAAGTAAAAAGTATTTTTATGTTAAAAATAAGGGGACGAAAAAGGAGTAATGTATGACGCAATATTTAAAAGATTTAGTGAAAACTAGATAATCACGATGAGACTTTTATGATGAAATCGAAATTGAAAGAGTCCGTTTATTTCGTGCACAAAATCTTTTAGAGATACATTTACATACTCCAAAATGTATTGTCTTTTGATATTTATCAAGAAATCCGTCATAGATTAAATAATCTAACAGGCTCAAACTATTCAAATTATTTATTCAGCCAGACCAAAATCGTTGTAATCAAGTAGAAATTAGAAAATACTTAGAAGTATTTTTAATACAAATCCTGAAATGCGTATTCTTGAAAGTGGCACTTTCCAATACGATGCTCAAAAGTGCGTTATTAAATATGCATTTGCTAGTGCAACTGATTGTGACCGAGCAAGTAGTTATATTGAGCATGTAGAGTCTTTTTTAGCGACGATTGGTTTGCATGGTGTGAGTGTACTTACAGAAACACTGATTCCTGTTATGCAAAAGGAAATTAAAGAAGTCAATGTAAAGGTTGTAAGTGATGAGGTCGAAAAGCCACAAGAAAAGCTAACTTATAAATATCAACGTACCAAGATGGATGACTACGAGAAAATTAGTTTAGTAGATGTTCATGATCCAATTGCAGATATACAATTTGAAGGTGAAGTGTTTGGGAATGACTTCATTGAAATTCGTAAGTCTGGAAAGACAATTCAAAGTTTTAGTGTTTTTGATGGTACAGATGCAATTTCGGTTAAGCGCTTTGAAGGTAGAGGTGTGACAAAAGAAGATCTTTCTTCAATTCGTGATGGTGATTACGTCCGTATCTATGGAACAATTTCTTATGACAACTTTGCTAAGGATTTAACCTGTATCGCTTCTAATGTTGTAAAGATTGAAAAAGCGAAGTCAGTTGATTTAGCGGAAGCTAAGCGTGTTGAGTTACACATGCATACAAACTTATCTGAAATGGATGGTGTTTGCGATGTAAATGATATCATTACCTATGTATATAACTTAGGACATCGTGGTATTGCGATTACTGATCATGCGGATGTACAGTCTCTTGTGAAGGCGTATAACACAGCACAAGGATTAAAGAAGAAAGATCCAGAGAGAGACTTTAAAGTTGGACTGGGATGTGAATTTAATCTAGCAAATGACGAATTAACAATTGTTCGTAATATGACAGATGAAAATCTAGATGATGTAACATATGTATCTTTTGACTTAGAGACTACGGGTTTATCTTGTTACTTTGATCATATTATTGAATTTGGTGCTGTACGTATAAAGAATTCAACAATCATTGACCGTAAAGCAGATGTTTATTAAGCCACCAGTTTCTATTCCTGGTTTTATTACATCAAAGACAAATATTACAAATGACATGGTAAAAAAATGCCAAGTCATTTGCGGAAGCGATTGATGAAATCTTAGACTATATCAAAGATGATGTTTTAGTTGCACATAATGCGACTTTTGACTATTTCTTCTTAAATGAAGAGTTACGTCGTATTGGCAGAAAACCATTAACCAATGTTGTGATTGATACCTTAGATATGTCACGTGCTGTATTACCAGATCGTAGAGCATATCGTTTAGGTAACTTATCACGTTATTATCACGTAAATTACAACGAAGAAGAAGCACACCGTGCTGACTTTGATGCTGGTGCATTAGCAGATGTATTCTTGTGCTTACTAAAGGATGCGAAAGATAAGTTTGCTGCAAAATCAATCTCTGACTTACAAACAAAATTACAGTCTCCTAAATCATTTATGAAGGTAAGACGTAGTCATGTTTGTGCTATCGCAAAGAACCATGATGGTTTAGTTGCGCTATATAAGCTTGTTACAGAATCCAATACAAATACACTTGCAGTCAATGGGAAGGCAACAGGTAAAGAGGGTACGGATGTAGCTGCTGAACCTCGTGTTGTACGTTCGACGCTACAAAAGTATCGAGAGAATTTATTACTAGGGTCCGCATGCCTTAATGGTGAGGTATTTGAACTTGCATGTAATGGTGACGATGCTCGTTTAGAAGAAGCGATGAAGTTTTATGACTATATTGAACTTCAACCATTAGGAAATTATTCTACTTCCATTGTATTAGGTAGTATTCCAAGTGTTGATCGTTTAAAGGAAGTCCAAAAACGTATTATTCGCATGGCACATAAATTGAATATTCCAGTCTGTGCAACAAGTGATGCACATTACTGTACGCCTGAACAAAAGGTATTCCGTGATGTGTATATTATGTCTCAAGGTGTAGGTGGTACAATTCACCCACTATATATTCGTGATGAAGCTTTACGTTTACGTACGAAGAATCCTGATCAGCATATTCGTTTAACAGATGAAATGAAGAAGGAATTTGCTTGGCTAGATGATCCTGATTTAATTGAGGAAATAGTAGTACGAAATCCGAATAGTATCTTTGACTTGATCGAAGAAGTTCGTCCAGTTCCCGCAGGTACATATCCACCAATTATTGAAGGTTCTGATGATAAGCTACGTCAGATATGTCACGATACTGCAATGAATATGTATGGATTTGAAGGTAAGATTCCTGAGATTGTGATTGATCGCTTAAATAGTGAATTGGATAATATTATTCGTAATGGATTCGGTGTACATTACTATATCGCACACTTACTGGTTAAGAAATCAAATGATGATGGTTATGTCGTTGGTTCTCGTGGTTCAGTAGGTTCTTCGTTTACTGCAACAATGTCTGGTATTACAGAAGTAAATCCACTTCGTCCACACTATCTATGTCCAAAGTGTCATTACAGTGAATTCTATGATGATCCTTCGATTGCCTCTGGTTTTGACTTACCGGATAAGGTATGTCCACATTGTGGTGAAACAATGCGAGGTAATGGACACAATATTCCATTCCAAACATTCTTAGGATTTAATGCGGATAAGACGCCAGATATTGACTTAAACTTTTCTAATGAATATCAATGGAGAGCACATGCATTCATTAAGGATGTATTTGGGGAAGACCATGCATTCCGTGCTGGTACAATTGGTACTGTGGCTGAAAAGACTGCGTTTGGTTATGTACAAGGGTATTGTGAGAAGATGAAAATTACCAATATGCGTAAACCGATGAAGGATTATCTTGCACACGGTTGTCAGAACGTTAAACGTACAACTGGTCAGCATCCAGGTGGTATTATCATTATTCCTCATGAATATGAGGCAGAAGATTTTACACCAGTACAATATCCAGCAAACGATCCAACTTCTGCTTGGAAGACAACACACTACGACTTCCATGACATACATGATAATGTCCTGAAGTTTGATATTTTAGGTCACGTTGATCCAACCGCAATGCGTTTATTGCAGAAGATTGCTACAGTGAAGCCGTTGGATATTCCAATGAATGATGTTGAAACCTTATCCTTGTTCTCGTGTGATGATGCCTTAAAAGCTGATACGAGAATCTATAAGAAAGAAACAGGTGCGCTAGGTTTACCTGAGTTTGGTACACGTACAACACGTGGTGTACTTGAAGAAACACGTCCAAAGAAGTTCTCTGATTTAGTTATTATTTCTGGTCTATCACATGGTACAGATGTATGGGCTGGGAATGCACAGGAACTAATCCGTCAAGGGCATAAGATTGATGAAGTTATTGGATGTCGTGATGATATTATGACGTATCTTTTAGACCACAATCTAGAGTCACTAGATGCCTTTAAGATTATGGAATCTGTACGTAAGGGCAAAGGTTTAACGGAAGCTTGGGAAAAATCCATGATTGAGCACCAGGTTCCAGATTGGTATATTGAATCATGTAAGAAGATTAAGTACATGTTCCCGAAAGCACACGCAGTTGCGTATGTTATGATGGCCATGCGTATTGCATGGTACAAGGTACATGAACCGCTCAATTTCTATATTCAGTATCTAACACTACGTTGTGATACGTATGAAATTGAAACCATGGTCAAGGGTATTGATGTGATTCGTACGCGCATGAATGATATTAGTACACGTATTGCGGAACGGAATCCTGAAAATCCTGTTTCGAATAAAGAGAAGTCTTTATTTGATGTATTAGAAGTATGTGAAGAACTGTATGCGCGTGGTTATAACATCTCTAATGTTGATTTATATAAATCACTTGCGACGGAGTTTAGAGTTTCACCAGATAATCCAAAGACGATTATCCCGCCATTTACGGTGATTGATGGTTTAGGTGTTAACGTTGCAAAGTCAATCGAAGAGGCACGTGAAAAGGGCGAATTCTTATCCAAAGAGGACATCCTAAAACGTACACAGGTATCTTCTTCCATGTTAGTGAAACTTTCCACACATGGGTTGTTTAGTAGGATTACAAGAAAGTAATCAAATGAGTTTATTCTAAACTTGACGTTTATCACAAGCAGGTCTAAAATTTGTATATCAAATGCATCGAAAAGGACATGATATGTATAGTGCTGATAGAGAGAGTATTCCGGTTGCTGGAAGGAATATGAGGCATATATGTATTACTACCTTGGAGCAGTGCTCGAAAGAGTTACCGTAGTTCTACGTTACAGATATAAAGTGTCAACGTTTATCGTTGGAATTAAGGTGGTACCGCGCTAATAGCGTCCTTTCAAAGAAAGGGGCGCTTTTTGTTTGCCCCATACGAGGAGGAGATTATGAGAAATTTTAAAGAAGATGCTTCATTGAATACGCTAAATCATAGTTGTGCGCATTTAATGGCCCAGGCTGTAAAACATCTATATCCACAAGCGAAGTTCTGGGTTGGTCCTGTCGTTGAAGAGGGATTCTACTATGACATTGATTTAGGTGATGATGTTATTCATGATGAAGATCTACCTAAAATTGAAAAAGAAATGAAGAAGTGTGCAAAAGCAGACAAGCGTATTGTTCGTCAAGAAATTACACGTGAGGAAGCCTTGGAACAGTTCAAGGATGACGAATATAAGATTGATTTAATTAATCGTATGCCTGAAGGCACAAACATTTCTATGTATACACAGGGTGATTTTACTGACTTATGTCGTGGTCCTCATACAGATACTACAAAGAACTGTCGTTACTTCAAGTTGATCAAGCACTCTGGTGCATATTGGAAGGGTGATAAAAACAACAAGGTACTACAACGTATCTATGGTGTTTGCTTACCAACACAAGAGGATTTAGATTCGCACTTAGCTGATCTTGAAGATGCAAAACAAAGAGATCACCGTAAGCTTGGTAAGGATATGCAGATCTTCATGTTCTCAGAAATCGTCGGTGGTGGCTTACCACTTTGGTTACCAAATGGTATGACAGTCAGACGTTTATTATCTGATTACATCATGGATAAGGAAATTGCTAGAGGTTACCAGCATGTGTTAACACCATCTGTTGCTAGTACAAAGCTATACAAGATTTCAGGACACTTAGCACACTACAAGGATGATATGTTCCCAATTATGGAACGTGATGATGATGAATTTGTATTACGTCCTATGAACTGTCCTGAACATATGATTATCTATAAGTCACAATTACATTCCTACCGTGATTTGCCAATCCGTATCGCCGAGATCGCCAATGACTTCCGTTTTGAAGCATCAGGAGCATTAACTGGTATTGAACGTTCCCGTGCGTTTACACAGAACGACTCTCATATCTTCTGTACAGAAGAACAGATTGCTTCTGAAATTAAAGCAGTAACGGAGTTAATCTTGGATGTATATAAGGACTTCAACTTAAATCAGTTTGAGTTCCGTCTTTCTTTACGTGATAAGGAAAATACAGAGAAGTACTTCGGTAATGATGAACTTTGGGAAAGAAGTGAATCTGAATTACGTGAAGTTTTAAAGGAAATGAATGTTCCATATTATGAAGCAGAAGGTGAAGCTGCCTTTCTATGGTCCTAAGATTGACGTTCAGGTACGCTCTGCATTAGGCCATGATGTAACATTATCTACAATTCAGTTAGACTATCAGTTACCAGAACGCTTTGAATTAGAGTATGTCGCAAATGGTGGCGAAAAGAAGAGACCAGTTGTTATTCACCGTGCGATTCTTGGCTCAATTGATCGTTTCATTGCATTCTTGCTAGAAGAAACAAAGGGTATATTACCATTATGGTTGGCACCACGTCAGGCAGTTGTGATTCCAGTATCACCAGAAGCACATGGTGAATATGCGAAGAAAGTAGTTGAAGAATTACGTAAGATTGGTGTGCGTACAGAACTAGATGATCGTAATGAGAAGTTAGGTTACCGTATTCGTGAAGCACAAACAAATAAACTTCCGATTGAAGTTGTAGTGGGTGATGGTGAAATCGAAAATAACGGTATTACATTACGTCGTTATGGTTCTCGTCAAGAAACAAAGATGTCTCTTGAAGAGTTCTTATCAGCTATCAAAGCCGAAATTGATGAAAAGCGCTTGGCACCTGAGGTTCAAAAAGCATAATGTTAAAAAAGGAGTAGAGAATATCTATTCCTTTTATCTTTGCCAAAACATGAAAAAAAATTTCATCAATTCCATAATTACGTAAAATTTTGTGAAATTGTGTTAAAATGCAAGTAATAACGAAAGCGATTTCAGAGATGAAATCCACCTGAAATACTTCAGGTAATTCAGAAAGGGAATAGACATGGAAAACTACAAGAAAATAGCTGAGGAAGTTGTTGAAGCTGTCGGCGGTAAGTCCAATATTCAGGAAAACTCTACATGCATGACAAGACTTCACTTAACTTTAGCTGACAAGTCTAAAGTTGACTTGGATCGTGTTAAGAAGATTGATGGCGTCATGGGAACTGTTGATGGCGAAGAACTTCAAATCGTATTTGGACCTGGTAAGGTTACAAAGATTGGTGCAGAAGTTTCTGCAATTACAGGTATCTCAGCTGATGAACGTAAGGAAGTTCATAACGAAGATTTAGGTGAAATCAACTTAAAGGAACGCGCTAAGGAAAACAAGGCTGCTCAGCAGGCTAAGCACAATGGCCCAGTGCAGGTATTCTTAAAGCATTTTGCGAACATCTTCTTACCAGCATTACCAGGTATTGCTGGTGCTGGTTTAATCTACGGTATCTTAAATGTATTGAAGTTATTCTTCAGAGTTCCAGGTATCGCTGCTGTACAACTTGATCCAGCTATCGCGCAGTCTTGGTGGTATCTAACACTTAATACAGCTGGTTGGACATTATTTGCTTACTTACCAATCTATATTGGTATGAACGCTGCTAAGGAATACAAGGGTTCACCAATCCTTGGTGGTATGATGGGTGCGATGTTCGTAGGTAACGCTGCTATGCCTTTATTAATGAAGGTTGGCGATCCTGCAGCTGGTATCAACTTACCAATTACTGGTGCTCCATTTGATGCGGCTGCTGGTGGTATCTTAGCTGCTGTATTTGCTGGTATCGTAATTGCTCACGTAGAACGTTGGTTAAGAAGTTGGGTTCCAGATACATTAGATATGATCTTGACTCCATTATGCTCATTATTAATTACAGCATTCTTAGCAATCTTCATTTTACAGCCAGTTGGTGCTGTATTAACAAAGGCTATCTTTGCATTAGCTGATGTATTATTAAACAAGTTAGGATTCATTGGTGCGTATGCATTATCCGCATTACAGTTACCATTAGTATCTGTTGGTTTACACCGTGCATTTACACCAATTCATACAATTATGAATGATCCAAATGGTGCTACTCATGGTGTTAACTACTTATTACCAATCTTACAGGTTGCTGGTGCAGGACAAGTTGGTGCTGTTATCGCATTATTTGTAAGAGCTAAGAAGAATCATAAGAAGTTATCTGAAGCAATTCTTGCATCTGTACCTGCAGGTATCTTAGGTATTGGTGAGCCATTGATGTATGGTGTTACATTACCTTTAGGTAAGCCATTCTTAACAGCTTCATTAGGTGCTGGTTTTGGTGGTATTATGATTTCCTTGTTCCACGTAGTTCTGTTGCACAGGGTGTATCTGGTATCTTAGGATTCTTGATCGTTAATGAAGGTGGCGCTCTAGGTTACTTAGTTGGTTATGTAACTGCTATCGTAGCTGCATTCATCATCACATACTTCTTTGGATGGAACGAAGAGAAAGTGACTGAATTATTCGGTTAATGTTTGACTTTCATCTTCATACAACAAAGTCAGACGGGGTATTAAGCGTTGAAGAGATGCTTGATACCCTTCATTTATCTTCCATCCAACCCTTTAGTATTACAGATCATAATCATGCACTAGCATATGAATGTTTTGACTATCATAACTATCCATGTATTCCTGGAACAGAAATCGCAACAAGCTATAAAGGTGAAATTATCGAACTATTAGGCTTTGGTATTGACCCAATAGTGATTAATGCATGGTATCGAAAAATTTTATAGTAATGATAATTTAGAACGTATTGAAAAAAATATTATTTAAAAAGAATTCAAGAATGTGCAGAGAAACAAAAAGTATTTCTTTGATGAATCACTTCAATTAGAATCTTTTTGAAAAGGGTAGTTCGAAAAATAATGTATCAAGAACTATTCCGTAATAATTTAGAGTTTGCTAAGATTTATCCATCATATAAGTCATTTTTTTAGAAAAAGGTTTATCTAATCCGGATAGCCCATTCTTTATTCATGAGGCTGATACATATCTTTCTTTTGATGAAACAATCGACTTGATTCACCGTGCAGGTGGAAAAGCATTTTTAGCCCATATCTTTGAATATGATTCATTCAGAAAAAATGGTTACATTGAAGAAGTGAAAGATAGATTGGATGGAATCGAGTGTTTCCATCCAAGTATTCCAATGCGTGAATCAATTAAATTATTTAAGTACTGTGAAGAAAACCACTTATATGTAAGTGGAGGTAGTGATTTCCATAAACCAGAAAGACACATTCCATTCGGTGTTCATCTTGACCGTTCGTTGTTATTGAGTTCAAGCTTTCATTGGATACCAGAATACTTACGTAAGCTAGTGTAGTTTTGAATGTCATTGACACTAGAAAGAAAACTATACTACTATAATGAAGTCAATGATAGGAGAAGAAAATTATGTTTAATTTTTTCAAGAAAAAAGAAGACTTACAGAATCATATCGTTGTAAATGATGATGCGATTGTCGCAATTGCGGATGGTCAGTTAATTGATGTAACAACTGTTCCAGATCCAGTCTTTGCGGAAAAGATGATGGGTGATAGTATTGCCTTCACATATGAAGGAGATAAGGTGGTATTATGCTCACCAGCAAATGGTGAATTATCTGTTTTGTTCCCTACAGGTCATGCATTTGGTATTACTACCAAGCATGGTGTTGAATTACTTGTGCACTGTGGTGTAAATACAGTTGAAGCTAACGGTGATGGCTTTACAGTTTTATCTAAAAAGCAGGGGGATAATGTAAAGGCCGGAGATCCAATCGTTGAGGTAGATTTGAAGAAGTTACGTGCAAAATATAATATGAGTACAATGCTTGTAGTAACTAATGCAAATACACAAACAATTGAATTTATTGCACCTACATCAGTAAAGTTAGGTCAATCTATTATTAAATAAAGAAAAGTTCTATACGTTTCAATGTATAGAACTTTTTATATTTATAGTAATTCTTTGAGTTTATCAATAACTTCTGTAACAGGAACTTCAATTGAATCACCTGTGCGAGATTTCAATTCAACTTTACCTTCAGCTACACCACGACCAACTGTAATTCTAAAAGGAATACCAATCAATTCCATATCCTTAAACTTAACACCTGGGCGTTCATCACGGTTATCAAGTACTACTTCAATGCCTTGTGCTTGTAATGCATCATGTAGTTCATTACCAATACGTACTTGGTCTTCATCCTTCATAGATATAATCACTACAGCAACTTGGAATGGTGCTAAATCCTTTGGCCAGTTAATACCATTTTCATCTGCATTTTGTTCTGCAAGGGCAGCCATTGCACGAGCAGGTCCAATACCATAAGAACCCATCCAGACATACTGCAACTGATTGTTTTGATCAAGATACTGTAGGTCTAATGCCTTAGAGTATTTTGTTCCAAGTTTGAATGTATTACCAACCTCAATACCATGCGCGAAATGTACAACACCTTCACCATTAGGATTCTTGTCTCCTTCTTGGATATTTCTTAAATCTCCATGTCCTGTAAGAGTGAAATCTCTTTGGTTTACGCCTGTATAGTGGTAACCAGTTTTATTTGCGCCTACTACAAAGTTATACATATATAAAACTTCTTCATCTGCATAAAGAGGGCACTGAATATTTACTGGACCAGCAAAGCCAATTTCAGCGTTTGTCGCTGCCATAACCATTGCAGGGTCTGCAAGTTCTACTGAGCTAGCTTCTAATAATTTACGTAGTTTTGTTTCATTAACGTCACGATCACCACGTACCATAACTGCTACTGCCTTACCATCAACGTTATAGATTAAAGTCTTAACAAACTTCTTTACATCTTTCTTTAAGAATTCTGTTACTTCTTCAATTGTACGTGAATGAGGAGTTTCTACTAAAGTAAGTGTCTCGAGTGTATCTTCTTTATCAGCAATCTCTGGTACACATGGCGCAACTTCTATGTTACTAGCAAAACTATCATCATCACTTAATACAAGTATATCTTCACCAAGTGGGGTAATTGCCTGGAATTCTTCTGATAATAAACCACCCATGACACCTGTATCAGCACGAACAATACGATAATCTAAGTGAAGGCGATTCATAATGTTTTTATATGCATTAAATTGTTTTGCGTAAGATTTATCTAATCCAGCTTCATCTTTATCAAATGTGTAGGAGTCCTTCATTGTAAATTCACGTACACGAATTAAGCCGTAACGAGGGCGTGGTTCATCACGGAATTTAGTTTGAATCTGATAAAGTGAAAATGGCATATCTTTGTAAGAGCGTATCTGCATCTTAGCGGCCATCGCAAATAACTCCTCATGAGTTGGTCCTAATACATAAGGAACACCTTTACGATCCTTTAATGAGAACATACCTTTACCAAAACCTGCACGTCTTCCAGAGGATACATATACTTCCTCAGGAATTAATGAAGGCATTGATAACTCTTGGCAATCAATCTTATCCATTTCATCACGAATAATTGCGTAAATTTTTGATAATACACGATTACCCATTGGTAACATCATATACACACCAGCTGAACTCTTCTTGATCATGCCAGCACGTACAAGTAAATTTGAACTTACTGAATCTTCATCTTTCGCATTTTCACGAATTGTAAAGAAATAACTATTTTTTAATCGCATAATATACCTCTTATAACCTTTAAGATTATACCATAATTGGCTTCAAATAGAATATTATCTAAAATGTAGATCATAATGAATAGAGTAATAATATCATCCATTTTAGATAGCTGTTTTTCGTGAAATAAAATACATACAAAATGCTCGTATCGTCATATTTCATGCATATTTATAAGTTTTTAGAATATTTGTTCGGAATTATTTACATAACATTATTAATTGATATAATTAGTAAAAATTATAAAAAGGGAGGAATTACGTTAATGGCATACTACTATGATGAACCTTCACATACTTTTAGTGAATATTTACTCGTTCCTGGATTTACAGGACCAGAAAATATTCCTGCCAATGTTTCATTAAAAACACCACTTGTTCGTTATAAGAAGGGTGAAGAACCAGCAATTTCTTTAAATATACCTATGATTAGTGCTGTTATGCAGTCTGTATCTGGTGATCGCTTTAGGTATCGCTCTTGCAAAGGAAGGCGGAATGGCATTTATCTTTGGTTCTCAGCCAATCGCAAGTCAAGCAGCGATGGTTGCACGTGTTAAAAATCATAAGGCAGGTTTTGTTGTCAGTGATTCTAACGTAAAGCCAGATACTAAGTTTAATGAAGTTTATGCTTTAATTGAAGAGACAGGACATTCTACGATTGCAGTTACAGAAGATGGAACACCGAACGGTAAGTTAATGGGTCTATTGACTTCACGTGACTATCGTAGGTCTCGTATGACTGGTAATGAGCTTGTTAAGGATTATATGACACCACGTGAACATTTAATTGTTGGTGGACCTAATACAACATTATCATCCGCAAATGATCTTATTTGGGATAACAAGTTAAATACACTTCCTGTTGTAGATGAAAATGACCATCTGCAATATCTTGTATTCCGTAAGGATTATGATTCTCATAAGGAACATCCATATGAACTGTTAGATAAAGAAAAACGTTTATTAGTAGGTGCTGGTATTAACTCACGTGACTACGCAGAACGCATTCCTGCACTTGTTGCAGCTGGTGTAGACTGTGTCGTTATTGACTCTTCTGAAGGTTATTCTATTTGGCAAGCAGAGACAATCAAGTGGATTCGTCAGAATTATGGCGATACGCTTAAGGTGGGTGCAGGTAACGTTGTTGATGCGGAAGGTTTCCGTTACTTAGCAGATGCTGGTGCTGACTTCATCAAGATTGGTATCGGTGGTGGTTCTATCTGTATCACTCGTGAAACCAAGGGTATTGGTAGAGGCCAAGCTACTGCAGTCATTGATGTAGCGAAGGCTCGTGATGAATACTTTAAAGAAACAGGTGTATATGTACCAATTTGTTCTGATGGTGGTATCGTGTATGACTATCACATTACATTAGCTTTAGCAATGGGTGCTGACTTTGTTATGTTAGGACGTTACTTCTCCAGATTTGAAGAAGCTCCAGGCGAAAAGTTAGTTGTGAATGGTAATACTGTAAAGGAATACTGGGGTGAAGGCTCTGCACGTGCTCGTAACTGGGCCCGCTATGACTTAGGTCAAGGTAAGAAATTATCCTTTGAAGAAGGAGTAGATTCTTATGTACCATATGCAGGTTCCTTAAAGGATAACGTTGCATTAACAGTATTAAAGATTAAGTCTACAATGTGTAACTGTGGTGCATTAACAATTCCTGAATTGCAAGATAAGGCTAAACTAACGCTTGTATCTGCTACTTCTATCGTAGAAGGTGGAGCACACGACGTTCAAGTTAAGCATAACGATAATACATATAACAAGTAGTATGCAAAAGGCTCTTATGAGCCTTTTTATTTATTAAAAAACCCTATAGCTGTCTATAGGTTAGAATACTTCATATAAATCTTTCTTTTGTTGTAGAAGATCTTTGATTCGTTTAAATGTAGAATCTTCTCCATATTTCTCAATGTAGCGAAGAATACGTTCAAATAAATTAGCGGTTTGGGGATGAAGATTCTGTTCATCATGACTATTCAAATAATAATTTAAAGCAGAGGATTGTGTATACTGTTCTTTTTGGTACACTTTACAAGCTGCGATACGATCACAAACACTTTCTACAACATAGTTCTGTGGCATTTTGATTGCTTGCCATTTACCATCAATCTTATCCCACCAATATTCCCAATGATGCTTGTTACAACCTTTATGATGTAACCATCCTAGAGAATAGCCATGTAATTCCTTTTCTTTTGTATAAGGAGAACGATATCCTTGGTAATAATGAATGCTAGGTAATAGTTCCGCGAAGGAATACTTTGATAAATCATGTGTTAAACCTTGCTTGTATAAACCACATTGAAAACAAAACTTACGTACAAGACTACGATGTTCATGGATTGTTTTTAGATGTTGAAATGTTTTTTGAAGGAATGATGGATTATTGTTATTTTTACTCATGTGAATATTTTTATTCCATGCAATGAAAACAGGCAAGATTATGCCCAAAATAGAGTTTAACATGGTAAAATATTTGATAGGAGATTATAGAAAAATGAATCGTCATGACCAAAGAGAAAATGCAATGATTACGGTATATCAATACCTCATTGTTCAACGAGATATTCACGCATTGATTAACGATGTTTTTAAAGTTGATGAAAGTGAAATCGATCCATATTTTATTGATGTAATTAAAACAGCTATCGCCAATGAAGAGCGCTATCGCCAATATATTGACTCAGTTCTTAAAAAGGGTTGGTCTTATGAACGTTTAGGATTGATTGAAAAAGCAATTTTATTGAACGGATGTGCTGAATTTGATTTAAAGAAAACGGAGTCTGCTGTTATTATTGACCAATCTGTTCAGTTAGCAAAGCGTTATTGTGATTCTGATACATATAAGTTAGTAAACAGCGTATTAGATGTAATATGAGTAGACGTGTTGTCCCTGTCAGTACACTTGTAAATTACTTGAAGAAAGTGATGGATGAAAATCCAGTATTACATGGTGTAATGATTGAAGGGGAGATTTCAAATATACGTATGCCATACAGTGGGCACTGGTATTTTTCGCTGAAAGATGATCATGCATCTTTAAAGTGTGTCATGTTTTCTTCTGCAAATCAAAAACTGGGATTCAAACCTGAAAATGGAGATAAAGTCGTACTTAAAGGTGATGTTAGTGTCTATGTTGTTGATGGTAGTGTGCAGATGATCGCTACCAACATGGAACGTAGTGGTATTGGCCAATTATATCAGCAGTTTGAATTGCTGAAGAAGAAGCTAAGTGAAGAAGGTTTATTTGATGCAAGTTATAAAAAACCGTTACCTGCATATCCAATGGATATTGCTCTTGTAACTGGTAATAATACAGCCGCACGAGAAGATGCACTTATAACATTAAAAAAGCGTTGGCCAATTGCAAAACTTACAGAATATCCTGCACCTGTACAGGGGATGGATGCTGCACCAAAAATCATTACAGCTTTACAAGCTGCTGATGCAGGAAATCATCAAGTTATCATGTTAGTTCGTGGTGGTGGATCGATTGAAGATTTGTGGTGCTTTAATGATGAAACGTTAGCAAGATATATCTTTCAAATGAAGACACCAATCGTGACAGGTATTGGTCATGAGATAGACTTTACATTAGTAGATTTTGTTTCAGATTATCGTGCCAATACCCCAACAGGAGCGGTCGAAGCTGCTGTTCCTGATATGCAAGAAGTACTAGCAACGTTGCAGAATAGTAGAAGTCGTTTGATGAATGCAATGCGTAACACATTCATGCATGCTAAGAAGCGATTTGTATATAATGCTAGCCAACCAGTACTTACTAAACCAGAACGTTTGTATCGTGATTATATTACACGTTTAGATTATATGTCAGAAAAACTGATGCGATTTAAAGAATTACCAGTTGATAAACGACATGAACTAAATGAAAAGTTCCATCGCTTCTCACAATTAATACGAGAGCGTTCAGCAACTTTACATGAAATGATTCAAGCAGATAAACAAAGATTGTTGATGTATGCAAAACAATCCGTACAAGAAAATCAGAATCTACTTGTTCAATATCAATCGCAAATGGAACATGCATTAAGTATTACTGCAGATGATAGAAGAACAAGATTAGAAAAGAATATGTCACTATTAAACGCATATTCACCACTGCTAGTATTAAATCGTGGTTATAGTGTTACTTATAAAAATAACAAAGTCATCAATTCTACTGATACTTTAGAAATTGGTGATCAAATAAATGTACGTTTGGCTGATGGTACAATCGGTGCTATCGTTCAGACAAAGGAGGACAGTCATGCCAACAAAGGATAAATCATTTGAAGAATCTATGAATCGTTTAGAGGAAATCATTAACGATCTTGAAGAGAATGAAAAACCTTTAGATGAAACGATTACTCTATTTGAAGAAGGACTTCAATTAGTAAAAGCATGTGATACAAAGTTAAAGAAGTTTGAATCACAAATCAATGATGTAATTCGTAAAAATGGAGATAACGAAGATGCAAATTGAGTTACTTCTGAAAACTATATCAATACGCTTCCAGATAGTACTACAAAATCTGCAATGCTTTATTCATTGACTGCTGGAGGAAAGAGAATCCGCCCATTACTTCTCTATACTGTATTAAAGGGATATGGTATAGATCCAGCAATTGGCAATCCATTTGCGTGTGCATTAGAAATGATTCATACATATTCACTTATTCATGATGATTTACCAGCAATGGATAATGATGATTTACGCAGAGGGTTACCAACATGTCATAAGCAATTCAATGAAGCTACTGCAATCCTTGCAGGTGATGGCTTATTGACATATGCTTTCGAAGTTGCTGCAAGTTCAACAGAATCTAGTGAAACTGTTGTGAAATGTATTTCAATTCTATCTAAGATGGCTGGTCCAAGCGGTATGGTTTATGGTCAACAGCTTGATTTAGAAGCTGAAAATAAATACATTGATTGGGAAATGCTTCAAAGAATTCATGAACATAAGACAGGATGTTTATTAACAGCACCGCTATTAATGGCTTCTACACTTGCAAAACATGAAGAAGACATTCCTGCATGGAAGAAGATAGGTTTTTCTCTTGGACTCGCTTTCCAAATCCAAGATGATATTTTAGATATTGAATTAACTGCGAATGAATTTGGTAAATCAAATTCTGATCAGAAGAACCATAAGGGGACTAGTGTTTCGATTTTAGGAATTGAACGCGCTAAAGAAATGATGAACAACTTATACCAATCTGTAATTGAACAAATCAAATCTTTATATGGATTTGATTCTGCAGAACTATTGGAATATGTTTATCAAATCCAGAAACGTCGTAAGTAGGAGATATATTCTATGGAATTAAATGAAATTCGTGACCCCGCATTTCTTAAGACTTTAAATAACAATCAATTAAAGGACTTGGCTGAACAAATTCGTACTTTTTTTAATTTATTCATTATCAAAGACAGGTGGACATTTAGCGAGTAATTTAGGGATTGTTGAGTTAACAATCGCCTTACACTATGTATTTGATTCACCTAAAGATAAGATACTTTTCGATGTTGGTCATCAATCATACGTGCATAAAATATTAACTGGTCGTGCTGATCGCTTTTCAACGTTACGTCAATACAAAGGGCTATCAGGTTTCCAGAAGCGTAGCGAGAGTGAACATGATGTATGGGAAGCAGGACATAGTTCTACTTCACTATCTGCTGCATTAGGTATGGCTGTTGCAAGAGATTTAAACAAAGAAAAATTATAGTATTATCCCAGTAATAGGTGATGGTGCTATCAGTAATGGTTTATCTTTAGAAGCATTGAACGAAATTGGTGTTGAAAAACGTAATATTATCATTATTTTTAATGATAACAATATGTCAATTTCTAAAAATGTAGGTGCAGATGAATGCAGGGCTTTTTCAAAACTACGTACCTTTAAAAGGATATACTTCTTTCAAATCATCATTAAAGCGTTCATTGTCGGGTAATCCGATTGGCGATGCGTTGTATAAAGGTTTGAAGGTTGTAAAAGATTCCATGCGTGAAGCAGTAATCGATGGTGGTATTTTTGAAGAGTTTGGTTTAGATTACATGGGTCCGGTTGATGGACATAATATACATGATTTAATTCAAGTGCTAGAAACAGCGAAACACCATGGTGGTCCAACAATTATTCATGTTATGACAAAAAAGGGGAAAGGCTATTCTCCATGTGAAGAAGATAGTGAGGGACACTGGCATGGCGTAGGTCCATTCAATATTGAAACAGGAAAACCATTACATGAAGTTCCGTGTGGTTTTACAGCATGGGGACCATTTATAAGTCAATGTGTTGCCGAGTTTGCACAAAAGGATAAAGATATTGTTTCTTTAACACCAGCGATGATTAATGGTAGTGGTATGGGTGTCTTATTTGCTAAGTACCCAGATCGTAGCTTTGATACGGGTATTGCGGAAGAACATACAGCAACTTTTGCGGCTGGTTTAGCGATTTCTGGTAAGAAGCCGTATATGTGTATTTATAGTTCATTCTTACAACGTGCATATGATGAAATTAACCATGATATTTGTCGTATGGATTTACCGGTTGTTATTGGTGTAGATCATGCAGGTCTTGTTGGTGGAGATGGTGAAACACACCAAGGAACATTTGACATTGGTATACTTTCTGGAATTCCTAACATGATTATTTCTCATCCAAAGGATGCGCAAGAAGCAAAAAACCTATTGTTTACAGCCTTTAACCAGAAACATCCTTTGCAGTACGTTTTCCTAAGGGTGAAGTAAAGACATCTAATGTATGCAATGCAAATTTAATACCGGTAGGATCTTGGGAATTATTACATGATTCTCCAGATAATAAAGTGGCCATTATCACCTATGGTGATATGGTAAATAAGTTATTAGAGAAAGTGATCTCTAATAACTTACCAGTAACGATTGTAAACGCACGTTTTATCAAGCCACTCGACTATGAGATGATTCAGTCTCTTGTTAATCGTAAATTAAAACTATTTGTTTATGAACAAGACTATAAGACGAAATGGTTTAGGCTCATTGATATTACAATATCTAAATGAGTCAGAGATTTGTCTTCCAATCAAGATTTATGGATTGCCTGATAAGTTCATACCACAAGGTACAAGTGCACAGTTACGTAAGGAATATCACATTGATATGAATACTTTCTTAGCTGATGTACAACAATATTTGTAGGAGAAAGTTATGCTGAAACACCTGTATATCAAAAACTTCATACTGATTGATGAACTAAACCTAGATTTTAAGTCTGGGTTTAGTGCATTTACTGGTGAAACTGGTGCTGGTAAATCAATTATGCTAGATGCTATTTCTATCTTATGCGCAGAGCGTGCAGGTGCTTCGTATATTTCAAAAGGAAAAGAGAAAGCAATCATTGAAGGTACTTTTGATTTATCCCAAAATCAACACGCAATAGATGTATTAGCAGAGGCTGGTTTAGAAACAACTGAAGATGTTACGTTTACAAGAGAACTATTATCTTCAGGTAAATCGGTGATTCGTATTGATCATCGTATTGTTACATTATCTCTTGCAAAGGATATTCTTAGAGATGAAATTGATATCCATGGTCAAAGAGATACAGCATATTTGCTAAACACAGCTAATCATATTCGTTTACTTGATACTTTCTTACAAGTTGATGAAGAACTTAAACAAGTAAAAAGAATCTTACCAAGAATATGCTGAGACTTATAAAAAGAAAAAGAGAAGGCTTTTACAAAAACGAGTTTAATGAAAATGATTTAGAATACTTCCAATATCAAATTCAAGAAATCGACCAAGCCAACCTTAAAATTGGTGAAGATGAAGAATTAGCCGAAAAGAAAGACAGTATAAACAAATTAAAAACTCACTTGATAAATATAATCAAGTCTTTTTCACTATATGAAGAAGGGTTGGCTGATTCTTTATATGATTTACAAAAACTATGTTCAAGTTTAGGAAATGACGAGAAAAACAACAGCCATTCAAACATCTATTTCTGATGCATATTATTCTATCTCAGATTGTATTGATGAACTTCACAAACTTGTTGGTGAATATGACATGGATGAAGAAGAAATCAATGAGATGGAAGAGAGACTCTTTACAATTCAAAAGTTAAAGAGAAAATATGGAAACTCTATTGAACATATTCTCTCTCAACAAGAACAACTCAAACAACAAGTACAGATGTTTACACATCGTAAAGAGTTCATTGAGCAGATGGATAAAAAGATTGAAAAAGCATATAACCTATATCAAAAGAATGCAACAAATTTATCTAAGATTCGACAATCACGTGCAAAAGAACTTGATGATGCAATTCTTATCAATCTAAACGAACTCATGTTACCAAATGCATGCTTTAAAACAGTATTTACAGAATGTAATCCAAGTGAACACGGAAATGAGAATGTTGAGTTTATGATTTCCATGAATAAAGGGGAAGAACTGAAATCACTTGTTAAGACTGCCAGTGGTGGTGAATTAAGCCGATTAATGCTTGGTTTAAAGGTAATCTTTACAAAACTACAAGGAATTCAAACTGTTATCTTTGATGAGATTGATACAGGTGTCAGTGGTCCGGTTGCAACTGCGATTGGACAAAAGATGAAGGCATTATCCAATTCATGTCAAGTCTTTGCAGTAACACATTTAGCACAAGTAGCAGCTTGTGCAGATACACATTATTTTGTATCGAAGGAAGATAAAGATAATAAGACGATTACACATGTTAATGAATTAGATGAGAATGGGACGTATTGATCAGCTTGCACTCATCTCCAGTGGTAGTATTACCGATATTTCTAAGAAAGCTGCACAAGAACTCTATCGGAGAAATCATAGCTAATGTATCACGTATATTTTCATATTGATTTAAATGCATTCTTTGCAAATGCTGAAGTACTATTAAATCCAGATTTAAAAGGCAAACCGATAGTAATCTCTGGAGCCACTAGACGTAGTGTTGTTTCTACTGCAAGCTATGAAGCACGAGCATTTGGCATACACAGTGCAATGCCTGTTAGCGAAGCACAGAAGCTATGTAAAGACTTAATTATTGTTGAAGGTCACTATACTTGGTATCGCAATCTATCGGAGCGTTTTATGGAGATTGTACGTTCCTATACAGCTCTTGTAGAACAAGCATCTGTTGATGAATGTTATGCTGATATGACTGAAGCAATCAAGAGATTTGAAAGACCATTAGATCTCGCTTGGTCCTTACAAAAACAAATTTATACAGAACTTGGTTTAACATGTTCTATCGGTGTAGCTCAAATATGTTTTTAGCCAAGATGGCAAGTGATATGAAAAAGCCAAATGGTATTACTGTTCTACGAATTCGTGATGTTAAAGAAAAGATGTGGCCGTTACCAATCAAGGATATGCGTGGTATAGGAAATAAAACAGTTCCTTATATGCAAGAAATCGGTATCCGTACAATTGGTGATTTAGCAAACTATAAAGATATCACAAAACTGAGAGAAATATTAGGTAAAAATACCGATGATTACATCGATCGTGCAAATGGTATTGATCATCGAGAGTTGGAAACAGAATGGGATGCTAAAATCAATGGGCATTTCTGAGACGTTATTAGAAGATATTAATGAATATGAGGAATTAGCTGGTTTAATTAGAACACTAGCTAGAACGCTCTCTAAAACGCCTTAAAAAACGCAAGTAAAGTTGGAAGTTCGATTCACATTCGTATTTGTTATTATGATTTTAGAAATATTACACGCGCTATGAAGTTATCTACGCCAATCTGGCGTGCAGATGAGATTTATAATGCAGCGATAGCCTTGTTTGAAGATAACTGGGAAGAAGGGGAAGCAGTACGCTTACTCGGTATCACAGTTGGTGATTTTGCAGATGAAGGTTATATTTCTTCACAACTCAATTTATTTGATGAAGAAGCAGCATTTAAAGCGGAAACAAAGGATATTATAAATGATTTAAATGGTATGCTTGGACTTAAGAAAGCCTTTGTTAGAGCAAGTAATCTTTTAAAGGAGAATAGCGATGAAGATTCATGATGCGTTTGCTGATTATTTCACAAATATAAAAATTAACGAAGGCAAGAGCAAGCGTACAGTATCTTCATATGAAAATGATTTAAAGCAATATAAACAATTTTTAGATGAACAAGGCATTACAAATACAAAAAAGATTCAACCAGAGTTAATTGAAGAGTTTATTGCAAACCAAAGTGAATATAAAGCATCAACATCATTAGCAAGAATGACTGCTGCGATACGATCATTTCACCAGTTTATGACGATGATGCATGATGAAGCAGATCCAAGCTTAAACTTGCAGGTACATAAAGGACCTAAAACATTGCCAGTGTATTGTACTGTCGATGAAATTAAAATGTTAATGCAGTCGTTTGACGATACAAATATCCAGGATAATCTAGATCATACACTTCTAGAGACTATCTATAGTTGTGGTTTACGTGTATCTGAAGTGTGTAATCTAACAATTAATCGTGTAGACCTTGATACAGGCAAAATTCGTGTACTTGGAAAAGGGGATAAGGAACGCATTGTTCCAATACCAAAAGGTAGTATTCCACTTCTAAAACAATACGTTTCTATTACACGTGTTAATCTAGTTCATAAAAAGACCAATATGTTCTTTTTAAATCGATTTGGTCGTAAGATTACTAGTAAATACGTAGAATTACTATTACAACGCAAATGTGTCGAACTTGGTTTTAAAAAGCATATTACACCACATAAACTTAGACACAGTTACGCAACACATATGTTACAAGGTGGCGCTGATTTACGTAGTATTCAAGAAATCCTAGGTCACAGTAATATACAGACTACAGAAATCTATACACACGTACAAAATAAACAATTGTTTGATGCGTATAGTAAGTTTAATCCATTAGCATCACAAGACTTAGATATACCAAAGAAGAAGGATGAGTAATCGCTCTATAAGAGACTCATCTTTTTATATTTATTTAAATCGCATAACATACATTATGCGAAGTTACTTATAAATAAAGAAAAAGACACTCTTATGAGTGCCTGATTGTTTACTTAACTAATTCCTTTAAGTTCTTAGCTGCTTTGAATCCTGGAACCTTTGATGCAGGAATCTTGATAGTTTCTTTTGTTTGTGGGTTGATACCTGTACGAGCTGCACGAGTCTTAACTTCAAACTTACCAAAGCCGGAAATATCTACACGACCACCATCTTTTAAAGTACCTGATACTGTATCAAATACTAAATCGATAATCTCTGCTGCTTCTTTCTTAGTTAGGGTTGTGCTGTTCAGCTACTAATTCAGCAATGCTCTTCTTATTTAATGTTTCTGCCATTTTTATTTCCTCCTAATATGTTTGTATTTTACTATAGTTTTTTTATTGCACATTCAATATTGACATTTTTGGTTTATATGTGCTAGATACTAACTTTCATATAAATCTTGTAGTAAATTTTGTAAATCATTTTCAGTGAGATCTTTAACGCCTGAAGCATTCTTATGACCGCCACCATGATATTTATTAGCAATTGTATTGATAATTGCTGTTTTAGAACGTAATGAGCCATCATATAGTGTATGACCATCTACAGTTTTCTGTGTAAATAAAGCCCAAATTGAAAATTCTTTCACATGTCCAATCTCGTCAATACGATTACGTGCTGATGAAGCACTGATATTGTATTCATTCTGAATAGATTCCGGAATGATTACATATGCTAAATGCTCACCAAGTAACTGTGTATTGGAACGAATCCAGTTACTGAAATGGAATGTTTTGTAACTAACATCAAATAGTTCACGATTAAGTTCTGGAATCGCTAGATTATATGATGCTAATTTTGCTGCCATTTCTAGTGTGTGTTGTGTTGTATTACTTGTTCTAAAGCATAAGGTATCTGTTAATAGCCCCTTATATAGGTATGTTGCAATCTCATGATTCATAATCTGGTTATCACAGCTTGCAAAGAAACTTGTGAGAATTTCACAAGTAGCAGCTGCTTCTTCACAGACATAATTCTGAGTTCCATATGGATCAAGATTTGGATGATGATCGATTTTAATTACTTGTTTTGCAAATGCATAACGTTGATCATCAATACGTTCTTTATTTCCAGTATCTAAAACAATTGCAATACTAGTACGGATTGTATCTTCATCAACAGTATCAGATGGAGGATAAACAGTTTGATCGGTTGTCTCCGCCCCTAATCTATATACCCTCTTCTCTGGAAAGTTTGTTTTAATCCAACTGCACAATCCATTTTGAGAGCTTAGAGCATCACAATCGGGATGCGTATGTCTAAATAATGTAATGACATCTGCATCCTCAATTGTCTTTAATATTGCCTTAAAATCGAGATTCATTATAGTCCTAACAATCTAACTGTATCGCGTGCAATTACAACTTCTTCGTTTGTAGGAACGATCCATACCTGTACCTTTGAATCAGGCTTGGAAATGAGACATTCCTTACCATGAATTGTAGCATTTAATTCATAGTCGATGCTTAAGCCTAACGCTTCTTCCATCGCCTTTAAAATACGTTCTCTGCATGCATCATCATTTTCACCAAGACCTGCTGTAAATGCAATTGCATCTACGTGTCCTAATTGGGAAGTAATAGCCACCTACAACGTTAATAACACGGTTTGTATATAGTTTACCAGTTAAAATACCACGAGGATCTCCTGCATCAATTGCTGCCTGAACATCACGAGCATCAGAACTAATACCTGAAATGCCTAACATACCAGACTTTTTATTTAAATATGTATCCATATCATCTGGTGTGCATCCTAACTTCTTCATCATGTAGTATACAACAGTTGGATCAATGTCACCACAACGAGTACCCATCATAATTCCGCCTAATGGTGTTAATCCCATAGATGTATTAATAACTTTACCATTCTTAATTGCGGTAATAGAAGCACCATTACCTAAGTGGCAAGTAATCATATTTAAGCTATTAACGTCTTTACCCATTAATTCAGCAGTACGACGGTTAACATATTGATGACTTGTACCATGAGCACCATAACGACGAATCTTATAATCTGTATACCATTCATATGGTACTGGGAACATATAAGATTCTTCTGGCATTGTCTGATGGAATGCTGTATCAAATACGAATACGTGACCAATATTTGGTAAAGATTCCTTGAATGCTCTATAACATACTAAGTGTGCTGGGTTATGTAATGGAGCTAGTTCACCATATTCTTCAACAATCTTTTCAACTTCTTCATCCACAACCACAGACTGATCAAATGAAGAACCACCTTGTACGATACGGTGACCTGCACCCTTGATTTCATCAAGATTTTCTACAATACCAAGTTCTGTTAATTTATTTAAAAGTATATCAACAGCTACTTTATGGTTTGGAATTGGAAGCTCTACTGTTTCTTTTGTACCATTGTACTTGATAGTGAACGCACCCATCTGTTGACCAATACGTTCTGCCTGTCCACTTGTTAAAACTGTTTCACTTGGCATATCAAATAATTGAAACTTTAGTGATGATGATCCTGAATTTACTGAAATGACCTTACTCATATCTTCCTCCTTAATCAATTTCTGTATCTAAGCATTGGTCGATTAATTTAACAACCTCTGCTGAACCAACCTTTCGAATCTTTTCATATAGCTTGCATCGTTTTGTGTAAGAAGCATACATACCTAACTTTTCTTCATAAGAATCTAGTTCAATACGACAGCGCTTGATTGTATCATGAATCGCTGCACGTGATGTATTTACAAGTTCACTGATTTCCTGCAATGATAGATCATCTCGGAAATAGAAGTTACAAATCTCTTGTTGTTTCTGTGTTAATAGTTTTTCGTAAAAGTCTAATAAACTGTTGTAATATAACTTACTTTGCATTTTCTAGTCCTTCTGAAATGCTATATAAAGTATGCATCTAAGTCGAAATGGACGTAAGTCAGTAGGCTGCTCACCTAATCCCAAATAATATACAGGAATATGTAGTTTATGCTTAATCGCAATCACTATACCACCCTTTGCTGTTCCATCCATCTTTGTTAAGATAATACCGCTTAAATTTGTTGCTTCTGCGAAAATTTGTGCTTGAGACAAACCATTTTGCCCTGTTGTTGCATCTAATACAAGCCATGTATTATGTGGTGCACCAGGAATTTCTTTCGCCGCTACACGATTCATCTTAGATAGCTCATTCATTAGATTCGCTTTGTTTTGTAAACGTCCAGCAGTATCGCATAATAAGATATCTATATTATTTTCTTGTGCATAACGACATCCATCAACGATTGCTGCACTAGGATCTCCGTTTTCAATTCCTTTGATACAAGGGACACCTAAGCGTTCACCCCACTTTGCAAGTTGGTCAATTGCACCAGCACGGAAAGTATCCGCTGCTGTAAATGCAACTGTCTTCCCTTGGTCTAAAAACATGCGTGCAAGTTTAGCAGATGTTGTTGTTTTTCCAGAACCATTCACACCTTCTAATAAGAATACAGTCGTACCATTCTCATTAAATGAGATTGGTTTATCAGGTGTTGCTTCATAAATTTCCTTCATTGTTTCAAGTAAGAAATTCATCGCCCACTTAAAAGTAATTGAAGGATATTCAGAGCACTTTAACTTCATCTGTTCGCAGATATAGTCTGCTGTTTCTATTCCAACGTCACTCTCCAAAAGAATAATTGTTAACTGTTCAAGAAAGTCATCATCTACCCCTTTGTATTTGTATTGCATTTGGTTTAATTGATCACCAAATGTTTGTTTTGATTTTTTAAAACCAGAAAGATATGTAGCTTTATCATCTTTTTTAGAGAAGGCTTCTTTTAGCTTATCTAAAAAACTCATGCTTGTACCTCCTCATTTGTAGCATCTGCCATACTGAGAGCATCGTGTAAGGCAACCTTTAACATCTGTGAAACACCTTGGTTTTGCATTGTTACACCATATAGTACGTCAGCGTTTTCCATCGTACCAGGACGGTGTGTAACAACGATAAACTGTGTCTGGTGTGTATAGTGATGTAAGTATTGAGCGAAACGCTCTACGTTACCTGGGTCTAACGCTGCTTCTACCTCATCAAGAATGACCATAGGTACAGGTTTAATCTTCAATATTGCAAATAGTACACATAATGCAATTAAACTCTTTTCACCACCAGAGAATAACATGTTATTTTGAACAGCCTTACCTGGAGGTTGTGCATCAATATCAATTCCTGTATTTAAGATATCAGATGGATCTTGTAGTGTAAGAACTGCTTTACCACCACCATAAAGAGCGCGGAAGATGTCATTAAACTCTGCGTTAACTTTATCGAAAGTTTCCTTAAACTGACGTTTCATGACTGTATCCATCTCATCAATCGCAGCTAAAATCTTATCAACACTTTCTGTTAATTCCGCAATCTGATTCTTTAAAGTTTCATAGCGTTCATTAACTTCGTTATATTCCTCTGGTGCGTTCATATTGATATTACCAAGACGTTCAATATCCGCACGCAACTGTGCAACTTCTTCCTTTGCGTTTTTCAAGTTGTTCATCAGTTACCTTCGTCTTAGCAAATTCATATGTTAACTGGTATTCGCTTGCAAGTCTTTTGTAAACAAGATTCCATACGTGTTTCAAGCTTTTCCTTGATCAACTTTAATTGCATTTGCACTGGCTTCTGCAGTACTTAATTCTTTACGCATTTGACGAGTTTGTTGTTCTCACGTTCTGCTTCTTGGTTAATCTGATATCTTTGTTCACGCTTTTGCTTTCATATCATTTGTGATTGTATCACGTTCTAGATATGCTTGGTTTAAGCGGACAATCAATTCTTCTGTATGAGATTCATCACTTTCATGATTTAATCCCTTAGGATCTAATAATGCTAAGTCATTCTTTAACTTTTCAAGCTTAGCTTTCTTAGCATCTACGACAGGTTCAAGAGCCGCAACTGCATAGCGCTTTTCACTCATCGCTTGCGCTGCTTTATCACGAGCTTCGTTTGCTTGATTTAAAGCCTTTGTCGCAAGTTCTAGACGCGCAGATTCCGCATCAATTAACGCATTAATTTCTTCTGCTTCTTTGCGCATAGTCATGATATTTGTATCGTGACGTGTTTTACCACCAGTCATAGAACCACCACGGTGAATGACTTCTCCACTAAGTGTCACAATCTTGTATAAGCGTTTGGTTAATGTAGATAACTCATTACCAGCTTCCATGTCCTCTACAACAAGAACATTATTTAATAAGCTCGTAATTACCGGTTCAAACTGATCATTATTTTTAACAAAGTCTGCAGCCACACCTAAATAACCCTTTGTATTCTGACAAATAATCTGATTATCTTGAGATACATTGCGAGGTGTGCATACTGTTAATGGTAAGAATGTTGCACGACCTGATTGGTTACGATTCAAGAAACGAATTGCATCACGAGCAGCCTGCTCATCAACAGTAACGATATGATTCATTGCTGCACCTAAGGCTGTTGAAACTGCTTCTTCATAACCATTTTCGACCTGTAATACTTGTCCAATTACACCCAAAATACCGGATAAAGCATTCTGGTTATCCATAATAGAACGAATACCTTGTTGGTTGTTGAACGGATTACGCATTAACTGATCAATAACGTTCTTTCTGTTTTCAAGTGAACGTAAACGATTGGATGCTTGGTCATATTCACTGTGTTTATCAACGATATTTGCTGCCGCAGCACTTAATTGTTGTGAATATAAACGAATTTCCGTATTCAAATCATCTAAGCGCCTTTGACGGTCTTCATACTCAACTCTAGCTTCTTCAATTAACCGGCAAGTTGTTTAGCCTTCTGTTCATTTGTACCAGTTTCTACAATATACTTACGCTTTTCATCAAGCTCTGTACGACGTGCTTCTAAACCAGCAATTTCATTGAACTTCTTCATTAGTTCATCTTGTAAGTCGTTAATTTCACGATCTAATATAGAAATCTGTCTTCTACTTTCAGAGAGTTTTGTTTCGTTGATTTGAATATCTGTAGAAAACATTGTTGTCTTTGTTTCAATATCAAAGAGTGCTTTTTTTGCAGTCTCAATATCTGCGTGGATACTTTCAATATCTTGTACTAGAACTGAGATTTCGATTTCTTCTAAACGTTTCTTCTTTTCACGGTAAATCTCTGCTTTTCTAGCTTGTCTTTTTAATGGTGAAACCTGCTTTTCAAGCTCAATTAAAATATCGTTAGAACGATCTAAATTTGCCTTTGTTCTTTCTAGTTTTGATAAAGACTCTAGCTTTCTCTTTTTATACTTCCCTACACCTGCAGCTTCTTCAAAGATACCACGACGTTCAAGAGGCTTTGCTTCCGCAAAAGATAAGACATTACCTTGTGAGATAATGCTTAAACTATCTTTACCAAGTCCTGTATCTAAGAAAAGATCAACAATATCCTTTAAACGTACATTTTTGCGATTAATTAAATATTCTGCTTCACAGAATCACGAAAAAGACGACGCGTCACTTCTATCTCGTCTTTGTCATCATTTAAAATGTGATTTGTATTGTCAAATACTAAAGTAACTTCCGCCATATTGACTCTACGACGATCAGCACTACCCGCAAAAATAACATCATTCATTTTATCGCCACGCATACTCTTAGCACTTTGTTCACCTAGTACCCAACGTACTGAGTCAGCGATATTTGATTTACCACAACCATTAGGACCAACAATACCAGTAATCGGATGATCAAACTGAATAACTGTACGATCCGCAAAGGACTTAAATCCTTGCATTTCGATTCGCTTTTAGAAACATAAAAATCTCCTTAAATCTCTAAAATATTATAACAAAATAGCCCTCTTCTAACCACAAAAACGGGAAATTTAATAAATTTTAATTGAAAAAAATAGCCCATATTTTATGGGCTGTTTTTAGAAAAACTTATTTGTTCTTTTAATTGTTCTAAAAATCTTTTCTAATAGAACTGTTTCGTCGCTCTTTACAGGAGCAGCTTCTTCCTTCACTTCTGGCTTTTTTTGAGCTTGTTGATACCCTTAACCATAACGAATAATACTAGTGCTAATAGGATGAAGTTGATTACGGATGAAATGAATGCACCAATCATTAAGTTAACAGCACCTAAACGAATTACAACACTTGAGAAGTCAACCTGGAATACAACACCTACTAATGGGTTAACGATGTTGTCGATGAATGACTTGATAATAGCCTGGAATGCACCACCGATGATGACACCAATTGCCATGTCCATTACGTTTCCACGTAATGCAAACGCTTAAACTCTTCAATAAAAATTCTTCATGTTATTTATCCTCCAATATCGATTTTTAAGTTGATAGTTTCATCATCTAGAATCAAGTAGCTACCCATGCAGAATGGGTTATCAGTTTTAAAAGCGGATGACTCTAGGATAGAAACCTCGCTAGCATTATACGATATTTCATAACGATTGCCATGTAAATCGCTCATAAATTTTAAATTTTGTTCTTTAGTGAAATTATCTTTAATGTGCATTAAGGTACGTTTACCGTAAATAAGCTTATAAACTGGGGCCTTAAATCCATATCTTTGTTCAAACGCATCAAGTGTTTTTTTCTATCTGAAAGTTACTCATTTCTTCAGAAAGAATCACACCTTTAATACCTGGAATGGATAATAAATATGCAATAGCATATGAATTTACAACATTGAGTGTCATACCACCAATACAATCCACAAGCGTATTATTAAAGTCACCTGCTTGAGAGAGTACAGTACTCACTAGTGTAGTAGTACCCTCTTGTGATTCATGAATAACTGGAGTAACTGTATCATTTTCAACTACATTCAAGTAATTCTCCAAATCAAATTTACATGGTTTCTTCGTTTGAATAATATATTTGTAATTTCGATTGAAAATATTGTCTGTATGGTAGTGATATTCTTGTCTCACCTTTTTCGTACATGTTGCAAAAGCGCGTAAATCATCTAATTTTTCTAATGCAAGTCTACGGGTTTCGTTGATTACACTTACTGGTAAGAATATATTCTCAATCTCACCCATAAATTTTTGTAATACGATATGCAAAAGCACCTGTTTTGGCTAAACCAGCCTCTATCTTTTCCTTTGATAATGGAGCGTTTTTAGCCTGTTCTAGATTGATTGAACTTTCTTGTACAACAGTATGTTCACCATCACAAACAACTAGCTTTTAATGGTTGCCCAATTTTAGCCTCATAAGATACAGTTATATCTACAAGTCTTCTAAACTCTTCTATATGATGTTGCACTTCATCTAGTAGTCTTGTATCCGTTGTCTTATGTAATTTTTGACCTTTCTTCGGTCTTCCTTCTTTACATTCCAAAGTCACTATTTGACCTGGACTTGCACTGTTTACTAAAAGATTTTTTTGGTCATAGATTTTAACCGCAGTTAGGCCAATATCTTCTGGCTCGCTTAGAATACGTAAACCATCATGCTGATAAAGTGGTTTTGATAGTTTTACCTTAACTTTGCCCTTATAGAAGTCAACAACTTCACCAATCACAATACCTTGGTGATTTGGACGATATTGACTCATCCGTTTAGATACGTCATCGTGGAATAAATGACCTTCAGAAAAACCACGATTAAACATTAGTTTTAGCTCTTCTTGGCGTTTCTTACTAACACAATATGATTCATTTCTATAATATGCATCGATGGCTTCACGGAAAGTCTTTGTAATTAACCAGACATATTCAGGTCGTTTCATACGACCTTCAATTTTAAGACTACTAACACCAGCTGATAATAGTTTTGGCAATTGATCAATTACATTTAAATCCTTTGGACTAAGGATATATTCGCCTTCTTCAAATTCACTACCATCTTCCTTGTAGTATTTCATTCGGCAACATTGTGCACACATCCCACGGTTTGCACTACGTTGTTTGGTGACAACACTAAACTGACATTGTCCACTATAGCTAATACAGATAGCACCATATGCGAATACTTCGATATCCATACCGCTCTTACAAGCTTTTTCTACTAGTTCGATTGGTGTCTCACGTGCTAATACAACACGTTTAACACCTTGTGTTTTCATATACTCAATACCAGACATATTGTGGATATGCATCTGGGTTGAACAATGTACTTCAAAATCAGGGAAACATGTACGAACATAATGAAATAGTCCAAAATCTTGAATTAATAAAGCATCTACATCATGGTCATATAAGAATTGAATTTGATCTTTTGCTGCTTCAATCTCTGGTTCGTAAAGAATGGTATTCATTGTGACATATACTTTTACACCACGAATATGACAATATCGTACTGCTTCAATCAGTTCCTCTCTTGAAAAGTTATCTGCAAAGGCACGAGCTGAAAAAGAATTAAGTCCTAAATAAACTGCATCACATCCAGCTTGTACAGCCGCAATCAAGGCTGCCATATTTCCTGCTGGTGCAAGTAATTCAGCTTTTTTCATAATACCTCCTTAATCTTTCGATACTCGTATATCAGTTCCTCAAGACTCATCTTTGCGTTTGCTGCAGAAGTACTTGGCAAACTAATATGTGGTAAATCCAAATGAATATATTGTTCGTACAGAGCTGCAGCTTTCTTACCAGTAGTAACAATCAATTCAATATGTGTTTTTTTAACCAATCCAGCAATATCATTTGGGATTACATTCTTGATTGAAGAATCTGATGAACCTTCTATCGTACAAGAATGAATTACATCCCACATTGCTAGATGATGTCTGTGACAAAAAGATACATGGTCTGTAATTTCTTCCTTAAATAAAGCCCCCATCACAGACCAAAAATCGATTTGTTTTTATTTGCATAGTACATCATATCTTTTCTACTGATTACAGATGGAAAAAGAACCTAATATTAATACCTTAGATTGTTCATCATAGATTGGCTCCAATGGATGTACAACCTTTTTATTTTTAGCACTGGCTTTCATCAAAATATTTAGCCAATCCACCGATAGATGTTTCCTTCAAACTCATCGGAATACAATTTCCCTGTTTCTTTCATTGTTTCGACGATCGTATCAAAACTTACCTTGTGAGTAGCACGAACTTTATTCATATGAATTGCTAAGTTCGCTGCATCAATAGCACGTAAGATACCTTGAGAATTACGTTCAATACAAGGAATCATGACATATCCCATGACGGGATCACAAGTTAATCCTAAATGATGCTCGATGCCAATCTCAGCCGCATATTCGATATCGTTTAAATTTCCACCTAAGATATACGCAAACGCAGCACTCGCCATCGCAACCGCAGATCCAACTTCAGCCTGGCAACCACCTACTGCACCAGAAATTGTTGCATTATGTTTAATCAAGTTACCAAAGATACCACCAATCGCGAGCGCATCAATCATCTTATCTTTTTCAATCTTAAGTCATGAATACAATAATATGTTAACGCTGCGATTACACCACATGCACCTAGTGTTGGTGCAGTAACTACCTTATGTGTGTCCGCATTTTCTTCACCAGCAGCGTAAGCATAACTCATTAACTTTAAATCATTTGCATAAGAACTCGTACTCTCTAGACTTTCTGTATACAACTTACGTGCAACTCTTTGCATTCTTAACTTACCTGGCAATGTTCCAGCTTCAGCTGTAATACCAGCGTGAACACATTCAACTTCAGCATCTACAATATCGGCAAGGTATTCACTTAAATTAGGTTCGTAAGAATAGATGTATGAAAGTAATGTCTCATTTCTATCCTGTAATGCTTGTTTAATTTCTTTTAGTGAATTCTCTTGATATACTTCATCGTTCCAATCAAGTTCTTTTTCAACGATACGAATGCTGCCACCACCGATGGAGAATACTGTCCAACGCTGTTGTAGTTCGTGTTTATCATTATATGCGCGAATGTAGAATCCATTAGGGAATTCCTCTTCCCATTCTAAAGAGAAGATTACTTTAACTTCACCTAGTAGTGTCTGTTCGATAATCGCATCAGTATGATGCCCTTTTCCTGTTAAGGATAAAGAGCCAAATAACTCAGCTTCATAATAAGGAAATGCACCAAATGTTTCATTAAAGAGCTTGCATGCTCTCTCTGGTGCTAATGTATGTGAACTACTTGGTCCACGTCCAATTTTATATAGTTCTTTAATTGATTGCATGTTAACTCCCATTCTTTAATAAGAACTGCTCGAAACCATTCTTAGGTTCAATACGTCCAGCTTTGATACCTTGTTCTAATGTGGCAAGTTCTTCTAAATATCTTAACAGTGCCTTAGACTGCAGATGATAACAACTTTCTAAGCCTTTTTTGATTGCCCAATCATCCACATGTAGTCTTGTCGCAATCATACTATCCGACAAACCACGTTCATAGAGCTTTTTTGATATTGTATAAACTACGTAATTTACTTGCAAGCATCGCAATCATCGCAACATAGTCATAACGAGCTTGCAACATCTCATCTACTGCAAGTAATGTAGAGGATAAGTCATGCGCTACAAATGCATTACTCATTCTAAAGATATTTAAGTCAGCATTCATCGGCACAATATGCATAACATCTTCAAGATTAAGTTCTCTTTTTTTCCATAAAGATCAATCTTAACAAGAGCGTTATGAAATTTTAACGTATCATTACTAACACGTTCTAATAACTCTATACGAGCATCACGCGTCAGTTTATATTTATGCTCTTTTAACTTATCATCAACATACTTCTCAAACTCCCAAGGTTTCATCAGTTCAAATTTAATGACCCTAGTATCATAAGTTGTAAGAAGTTTATACTCTTTCTTTCTCGTATCAGCAGAGAATGTATGACAATAAAAATACGAGTAATGTATTTGGATTTGGATTCTTAAGATAAGCTTCTAAAGATTTTAAACGTTGATTTTTTTCTTGTTCTTGTTTATCTGTTTCTTTCTTACCAGTTTTTGCACTAGCACGTAAGAAATGTGGTTCTTTGATAATAACAGCTTTTTTTAGCAGCACCATCAAATAATGAAAACGTATCACAAGCCATTAAAGCTTCATCAAATCGGAATGTCTTCGCATTTGATGCATCAAAAGGTCGTGACATAGTCTTTATCAATAGAGAACTCTTTTTAAAAGAGTCGCTAAACGCTCCTCTTGTCGAAACATATCTTTTCCACTCAATAAATATACTGTCATATGCTAGTTAATTATAACAATTTTTCCCGCTTGATGTTAGAGCGAAATGCTTATGAAAGATACTAAAAATGAAATATCACCATAACTACCAGTATCTAACAATACAATTCCCTTTTCTTTCAATTCTTTAATCACTGTACGAGAAGGTAAATGACTATTTAGATAAGGTTTATTTATGGAGATACATAGCTTTTGGTTGTATATGATCAAATAACTCTGGTGGATTAGCATTTGTGGAACCATGACTTGAAAGAATCATCACATCAACATTTAAGTTATCATATTGATTTAAAAATATAAGTAATATCTTTTTGTTCAAGATATGTAAACACAATAAACATAAGTCCATCATAATTGAAGTACCAAATGGGATGATCAGTATTCATTTGGTTTAATTGTTTTTACAACTGTACTATCTGGACTAGATATTACGTTAATCCCTTCTATTTCGCCTGCTAATTCTATCAATGTATGTATACTTGTTATTCCTTTTGCATATAAATAACTTTGTAAATCTTTATTAACAACATCATTTTTAAGAGATAATACCGTAGCGATATTTGATAGAGAAGGTTTTAAAATAATATTGGTATTTTTAGGATTGTTTAAAACTGTAACTTCCGATAGTGGATGTAATAAAAGTATCCCTATCGTCAATAACATAAGAATACTTAGATAGTATAGACCAAACTTTTTATGTCTTAAACTGACATAAATAAACATTGGAAATACTATGCCAATACCAATGATATTTCCATGAAGCTGTATTGACTGAATTTTCGTAAAAATTTTTAGACACAATTCCTACAAGAGGAACTGTATTCAATCCAGTCCACAATCGGACAAATCCCATTATCCAAGTAAAACCCATTAAATAACGTAACACTGGATAAAAACAATAACGATAAGATTTGAATAGAACCAAATTTAATACTACATACACAAGCGATTATGATAGCTATTAGTATCTTTCGTTGTGATATTTTAAACAGGTTTTGTAAGCGATAAATAAGTGGGATTTGAAATGATAAAGAATATATTGCATTCGGATAGATAACTAATAAAATAATACTTGAAAGAAGTATATTTACTCTTTGCGGTAAATTAAAAAACCGTAATAAAGTAGACAATAACGAATACACTAACACTATTGGATAATGATAAAAAAATATTTAATATTATTAAACATATAACTTTAATGATTTTACGCTGTTGTTGGGTAGTAAAAAAACTTGATGAGATATAACAATAACCATACACCAGCAACATAGGAAAAAAACCACTTTTGTTCATAAATATCTGTGATATCAATTCCTTTATTTTTTTAATGCGATAGATAATCTGATACAACATCTCTTTTTGTAGATTATCGCTAACGTTATCTATTTGTGTCTGAATCCAAGATCGTAAGCTAAAATGTGTTCGAACTATCTTTACTTCTGACTGATATGTATAACCAGTAAAATCATTTTCTTTTGCCCACTGATATAGTGAAAATCCATAGAACTTAGAATCATACTCGAATGAATAAATATGATTACTCACTTCTACTTCCGCATCATATGACAATGTTGAAGTTGTATAAACCACAATCTTATTTTCTCTATTTTCAATAATTGCATAATTACTTTTCACATCGATTATTCGAAAAAGTATTTGATTGTAGAAAATAAAACTTCGGAAGATATGTAATACATAAAATACAACTAAGAAACAGACAACTTCTTACACTATGATGTCGGTACCAGTATAAAAAATACATAGAAGTATTACATAAAACTTAGATGGCCCTTTTATAGAAAGACATAGAAGATACATCAACAAAACAAGTAACGGATTATTTAAGATTCCTTTCATAAGCAAATCTTATCTTTAATAAAATCAAACTTAGCATTGGCCAATCCCTTTTTACTTTCATTAAATCTTCTAAAGTCTTAAACAAACCATATTGGTTGCGATAATCAATAATCGCTTGTGCAGTTTTCTCACCAATTTTAGGGATTTGTAATAAAGTATTTAAATCAGCAGTATTAATAGATATTTGATTAGTTTGTTTTAGCACTTGTCTTTGTAGGTATTGTTAAAAACATCTTTATCATGTAGTACTATTCCAAGATTTAAACTTGATATATCAGCATCATTAGCCAAACCCTACGAAAAGCTATAAGTTCTTCTAGTGTTGCGTATGGTCTTAATGAAATGACACCTTGTTGTAATACTGCACCATGTACAGTTACTTGAATTGTAGATTTTGTGTTTTGATGAATATCAATGATTTGAAATTGACCAGAAAATAGAATTAAGAAAGATAAAAAAAGCAGTAAGTAGTAGTCTCATATGACCTCCACTTACTGTATTTGTGATACTGTTTCAATTTCCTTACTTAATCTTTAAGATTTCAACAGAATAAGGATTTTGCGACACGTACTTCACAAACATCGCCAACCTTATGGTCTAAGATAGCTTGTGCTAATGGTGTTTCATTAGATAAACGTCCATTTAAAGGATCGGATTCTGTTGAACCAACGATATTATAAGTAATTTCTTCCTTAGTATCGTTGAATAATAATGTAACGCTAGAACCGATATGAACAGCTGACTTCTTACCAGCCTTCTTTGTATCGATAAGTTCATAGTTACGTAGCATGTATTCTAAAGTTGCGATACGTGCTTCTACCTTTGCCTGCTCATCACGAGCCGCATCATAGTCAGCATTTTCTGAAAGGTCACCCTGTGCACGTGCTTCTGCTAACTCTTGCTTAACTTCTTCACGAACAACATGGACAAGATGGTAGTATTCATCCTGTAACTTTTTTTAGACCTTCTTCAGTAAGATATGTTTTATTTTCTTCAGCCATTTTATTACTCCTTACGCTTGGTTATTATAGCATTGTGTGCTTAATGATGCTACTGATTTTTGTTGTGAGTAAATCAATCGCAACTGTATTCTTTCCACCTTCAGGGATGATTACATCCGCATATTTCTTAGATGGTTCCACAAACGCTTCATGCATCTGCTTTACAGTACCTACATATTGATTGACTACAGACTCTAATGTTCTACCGCGCTCTTTTACGTCACGAACTAAACGTCGAATAAATCGAATATCCGCATCAGTCTCCACAAAAATCTTGATATCTAGTAAATTACGAATCTTTCTTCTTCTAATACAAATAAACCTTCTAGAATCAAGACATCACATGGAAAACAATCTTCTGTTTCATTACTACGTGTGTGATTGACAAAAATCATAGATTGGTTTACGAATAACTTTATTCGCAATTAAATCATGAATATTTTCAATCAATAAGTCATTGTCAAACGCAAATGGATGATCGTAATTTGTCTTAATACGTTCTTCCATTGGCTTCTCTGCTTGATCTTTGTAATAGTCATCTTGTCGGATAATTAGTACAGATTTTTTATCCGCAAATGTCTTTTTGATTGTTTCAGAGATTGATGTCTTTCCAGATGCACTACCACCGGCAATGCCAATAATAATCGGTTTACTCATTCGAATTTGCCTCTTTCACTTCTGTTTTTATTAATACCTCATTTTCATCGTAATACAAGCTGATTGAAAATGGGATTTCATTGCGAAACATTTTCTCTAAAAAGATACGATCACCTTCCCAAAGCTCTAAATTAAGAATTTCATCTTTAGGGATATATGCAAGTGTACCTTCATCACACTCCTGAAGTGTACCTATATAATCATTTGTTTGATATACATAGATTTCTTCATCTTCATAACGGTTGTAATGAAAATGGATAATACCACAATATTGTGCAGATTGTACTTGATAGCCTGTTTCTTCAACGACTTCACGCACCATGCATTCAAATGGAGTCTCTTTATCCTTAAAGCTTTACCACCTACACCAATCCACTTTTACCGTGATTTAAATCATGTTGTTTTTATTTCGCAACATCATTAACCATTTATCATCACGAATTAAATAACAAACAGTACTTTTTAATCATTTAAGTTTACGTGGTCTTTCACGTTTTGATTATGCTCACTAAGTGTCTTAGCAAAGAATACTTCACCTGTCTTTGTATCAGCAACAAAAGTATAAATATTCTGTATCAATTGGATTTAAAACTGCTTTAAATACCTTCTCACCAGGATTTTCAATAGGTCCTGGAGGTAATCCTTTATGAAGATATGTGTTATATGGTGAATCAAACTCAGCGTTGACTTCACAAGCTTGCCATTTATCTGTTTGACGATCAAAGTCAATTGCATAACATACTGTTACACTAGACTGCAACAACATGCCTTGATTTAAACGATTGTAGAATACGCCTGCAATTGTACGTAGTGTTGTCTCATCACCACCACCTTCGTACTGAACAATACTAGCTAAGGTATATAACTCATGAATCGAAAGCTTACTCTTATCAATGGCTTCTTTATTTGCTTCATAAACAACTTTTGTTTGGTCTAACATTTTTAGTGTTACATCTTTTGCGGTTGTCTCTTTATAGAACTCATAAGTATTTGGAGCAATATATCCTTCAAGATAAATACGTACATTTTCTTGGAACATCTCATCTGTTATAAATGGATATGTAGATTTTTAATGAAGAAATCCACTCTTTATCATTCCATAGTTTTTAGTAAATCATCTTCTGATACATTCGTTACTGCCGCAATCTTTTTCAGCGATATGCTTTGCCCAGTCACCTTCTGTGACAGTTACAGAAACAGTATTGCTTGCCGCTGCAGTCGCACTATTTAATTTCTCTAAAATCGCATGTAAATCCATATTACGATTTAATGTGAACGTTCCGGATTTAAAATTATTTAGCTCATAGAGTCTAATATATAACTTTGCAATATTAACATCCTTTATTAGATTTTTCATTTTTTTAGATGCTGTAAAATATCTATCGATGTATCGCCAGAATTCACTTTAAATTCAACTTCTTCAGAAGTTTCTGATACAGCCTTAATAGATTGTGAATAATAAATATAAGAACCTACAAAACCAACAGCCAAGATTAAAATCAGTAATAATGGAAATAAACTTCTTTTCTTTCTTTTTCTTAGACATGCCTATTCACCATCATCTTCACTGATAAACGCACCTAAAACTTCTTGGCACATTTCCCATTCTGCTTCATCAACAACTTCATCCATAGAGCCATCTTCATTGTAACTATATGCATAAACATTGCCTTCTTCATCTGTAGGGTCTGTGAATAATACATACTTCTTTGTCTTATCGTCATTTTCGAACGTTAAAAGAATTTCAACTTCACGTTCATTGCCAGCATCATCAGTTATCATCATTGTGTTGTTTTCAATCATACTATCATCTCTCCTTAAAAAAGGCGTTTCGGCGCCTTATTTTACATTGCGATCCAGCCAAGTCTGCAAAATTTGTACTGCAGCCAACTGATCAATCTTCTTTTTACGTTTCTTTCTTGATATGTCTGCTTCTAACAAAATACTTTCCGCAACTGCTGTCGTAAATCGTTCATCTTGCATCTTAACAGGAATACCTGATTCTTGTTCAAGAACTTCACCAAATTCCAAACATATCTGCGCACGTGGACCAACATCATCATTCAATAATAGTGGTAATCCTAACACGATAATATCTGGCTTTTCACGATCGACAATATCTAATACTTTGTCTAGTGCCATATTGTAATCATCTGGTTTAAAACGAATCGTTTCAATTGTTCTTGCAATTAATCCGGTATCACTAAAACTAACACCACAAGTTACGCTACCAAGATCTAAGCCTAGATAGCGCGTCATTTAGTGATGTGCCTCTAAATAGAAACGAACTAATTCTTCAATAATTTCATGACGTTCCACAGATTGGATTAAACTTCTTGAATTGTTATGTGAAGAAATATATGCAGGATCATCAGAGATTAAATAACCTGCTAACTGATTAATAGCGTTATAACCTCTCTCACTTAATGAAGCTTCTACCTGTTTTAAAACTTCGTGGATTGTTTCACGACGAATTTCTTCAGAATTAAAGCTCATCGTTTCAGTCAAATTATTTTGTTTCATCATTTTGACTACCTCCATCTCTGTAGTTATTTTATGTCATATTTTACAAAAAGTATATACAACCGCATCAATTCATTGTGTTTTGTAACATGAAAAACTATAAAAAAATAGGTATCAAAAATGATACCTATTTCAAAAACTATGATTATTGTGCAAGAATTTCTCTTACTAATGCATGTGCTTCTTGTACTTTAGATGTATCCTTACCACCAGCTTGTGCCATGTCAGGTCTACCGCCACCGTTACCACCTGTTAACTGTGCAGCAGCCTTTACAACATCACCAGCCTTCTTGCCTTTGGCAATCGCAGCCTTAGAGCTAGCGCATACAAATGTTACCTTTCCATCTGTTATGTTGGATACAAACACGAATCCGTCCACAAGCTTATTACGTACATTTTCTGCATACGCCTTTAAACTATTTGTATCAAAGCCTTCTAAGCTTAATAATACACAAGATAAGCCATTGATTGTTTCAGCCTTCTGTACTGCTGTATCTGCTGAAGATAATAGTGCTGCTTCCTTATGTGCATCATTTTCTTTACGAAGTTGTACATTTTCTTCTTGTAATGCAATCAACTTCTCTTTGAATCCTTGCCATGATTGTAGTTTCATTAACTTTGCACATTCAAGTAGATACTGTTCTTCACTCTTGAAGTCTTGATATGCATCAAACTTTGTCTCAGATGTAATACGTCGAATACCAGAGCCGATAGATTCCTCGGAAATGATCTTGAATACGCATAAGTCAGCTGTATTACTTGCGTGTGTACCACCACAGAATTCCTTAGAGAAATCACCCATGGAAACAACACGTACTGTATCGCCATACTTTTCATCAAAGAGCGCAATTGCACCAGACTTCTTCGCAGACTCGACATCCATTACTTCAGTCACAACAGGTTGTGCTAAAGCAATCTGTTCATTGACAAGACGCTCTACTTCGTTAAGCTGTTCTTCCGTAGGCTTTTCAAAATGTGTAAAGTCAAATCTTCCATACTCTGGACAGTTGTAAGAACCAGCCTGTGCAATATGTTCTCCTAATACTTTCTTTAACGCTGCTTGCAATAAGTGTAATGAACTATGGTTTGCTCGTGTACGTTGACGCTTTTCATAGTCATATTCACCTTCTACTACATCGCCTTCTGAAAGTGTTCCTTCAACAATAGTAATATGGTGTAATGGCTGTTTATGTGGAGCTTTTTGAACATTGGTTACATTTGCTTTGAAATGGTCATTCCAAACAACACCAGTATCCGCACACTGACCACCACTTTCTGCATAGAAACATGTTTCATCAAGAATGATATCGCCCTCATCTGTTAATGTTTCTACACGAACGCCATCCTTGAATAAGCCAATTACCTTACCTTTAGAATGTGTATCTGTATAACCAGTAAACTTACTTTCTTGCGTGAAGTCCATTAAATCAGCTGATTGACCATGCATGGATTGAATGTTTCCACGTGCTTCTCTTGCACGTGTCTTCTGCGCTTGCATTTCTTTATCAAAACCTTCAGAATCTACACGATAGCCCTCTTCCTCTGCAATCTCTGTTGTAAGTTCCTTTGGATATCCATAAGTATCATATAACTTGAACATTACTTCACCAGGCAAAATCTTAGTATCCGCATGCTCTGCTAATGCATCCTGTAAGAGTGCTTCACCATTTGCAAGTGTCTTGTGGAAGGATTCTTCTTCTTGTTTCACCAGTTTTTCAATTAAGGCAACTTTTTCCTGTACATATGGATAGTATGCAATCATGTTATCAGCTACCACCTTTACAAGCTTGTACATAAACGCACCATCAATACCTAACTTAATACCATAACGTACCGCACGACGTAATACACGACGTAGTACATATCCACGACCTTCGTTAGAGAACATCGCACCATCCGCAATCGCAAATGTTACGGTACGGATATGATCAGCGATTACGCGATATGCCATCTTATATTCTTTTTCGCTATATGAATGTTTTGCGTACTGTTCAGTCGCATGAATAATTGGCAAGAATAAGTCTGTATCAAAGTTTGTTTCACCATCTTGAATTAAACATACAAGACGTTCTAAACCCATACCTGTATCAATATTCTTCTGTGGTAATTCCTTATACTCATGACGGTCAACTTCACCAGGACGGCAATCGTACTGAGAGAATACGATATTCCATACTTCGATGTAACGATCATTTTCTAAATCTTCAAAGAATAACTTTTCACCAATACCCTCTGGATCATACTTCTCTCCACGGTCATAATATAACTCTGTATCAGGTCCACCAGGTCCACGACCAATTTCCCAGAAGTTATCTTCTGTACGACGAATATGACTAGGAATCATACCAACCTTAACCCATTGGTTATATGCATCGTCATCGTCTGGATAAACAGTGACATATAAACGCTTAGGATCAAAACCAATCCACTCTGGAGATGTCAAGAACTCCCAAGCCCAAGTAATCGCTTCTTTCTTGAAGTAATCACCGATTGAAAAGTTACCTAGCATTTCGAAGAATGTATGGTGACGGGCTGTACGGCCTACATTTTCAATATCATTGGTACGAATTGATTTTTGGGCATTACAGATACGATTTGATGCTGGCTTTTCTGAACCATCAAAGTACTTCTTTAACGCTGAAACACCAGCATTAATCCATAACAGTGTTGGATCGTTATGTGGAATAAGACTTGCGCCAGGTTCTATCATACAACCCTTAGACGCAAAGAAATCCAAGAACTTTTGTCTGACTTCATTTCCACTAAGTCTATATTGTTTTTCCATTGTTTACCTCCTGAACAAATAAAAACGTTCCTACATCCAGGAACGTTAACACGCGGTACCATCCTGATTCGCACAAAATGTGCGCACCTCAATTACTCTGTAACGTAGAGATACGTTGCTGATTAAGCACTCTGCTAAAGGAAGCTTCAATATCACTTATGGAAGATTTTCACCAAACATCTTCTCTCTACGACATAGCCTATATCTACTAACCCTTTGCCATTGATTTCTATGAAATTCTAACATTAAAACAGTTTAAAATAAAAGCGATTTTTAATCGATATCATCAAAATCAATGATTTCACATAAAACAGTATGTAAAATCAAATCAATGACGATAGAAAGATGATATGGTACTCTTATTACGAGGTACAATACATATGACAACGATTTACGACTATCTTGATTGGCGTGGAGATCTTCCATTTACAACCGAACCCTTTAATGAAGTGGATAATGCTATCCTCAGCCTTTTATCTTACGTTCATTATGATGATATTCCCTAATATCGAAACAACTTTTCAACCACTCCATCAGGTAAAGAGATGAATTTTATAAACTACATACACGTGAAGAAATCGCAGAAATTGAAACATATAATGGAGTCAATGCAAGACTACTCGATAAAGTAGCAGATACAGAGCGTTTTAAAGATATTAAGATTGGTTATTATATCAGTTATACTGACAAAGACTTTGTCGTACAGTTTTCTGCAGTAACCTTTAAACTAGATGATTTGATTTATATCTCTTATCGCGGTACAGATAATACATTTATTGGTTGGAAAGAAGATTTCTATTTATCGTACACAACAGGAACCAATGGTCAAAAAGCAGCAGTCGCATATATTGATCAATTATTTGAAAATGAATCATTACCAATCCATGTTGGAGGACACTCTAAAGGTGGTAATCTAGCGATATATGCCGCATGCTATTGTAATCAATCCATTCAAGATAAAATTTTAAAGGTATGGTCAAATGATGGACCTGGTTTTCAAGGAGAAGTGTTACAATCTCCTGCTTATCAAGCAATACAAGATAGAATCACACTGATTATTCCTGATTCTTCGATTATTGGTATATTGATGAATAACGTTGATCCAAAGATTGTTAAAAGTACAGTAAATACGGTTATGCAACATGACGCTTTAACTTGGATTGTAAACCGCAACCATTTTGAACAAGCTGAATCATTATCTGCTAACTCAGCATTCTTAAACAAAGCAGTCGATAAATTCTTAGAGAATCTATCGGAAGATGAAGCGAAGATTGCAATTGATGGAATCTTCTCAATTCTAGAATCAACCGATGCTGAATCTTTCGCTAAACTCAAAGAAGGCGGTTTTGATTCCTTAAAGGATATTATCAGTGCCATTCGAAAATTACCTCCAGAAAAATCATCAGTTATCTTGCGTTTAGTTGGTAATATGATTTCCAATAGTAGTAACTTACTCGCAAGTGACTATATTTCAAAACTCCAAGAACAATTTAACAAAGTCAAAGATTCATTTAAGAAAAAGAAGAAAAGGTGAGAAAAATCTCACCTTTTTAAAATCCATAATCACCATTTACAAACTGTTGTATTTTTTTGAGTTAGAGTTGTCTCACGAGGATGAAGCTCCAACACTTGAATACCACGCTTAAACGCGTCTAATTCTCCTAATATGATTAATGCTTTACGTGCTCTTGTGACACCTGTATATATCAATTTTCGTTGTAACATGCCCGCATGTCTACGAATAATCGGCATGATAACAATTGGATATTCACTACCCTGTGATTTGTGCACACTGATACAATATGCAAGAGTAATATTAATCCAGTTTTCAGGTTTATACTCAACAATGATTTCGCCAAACTGACAGATAATCGTTGTTTTATGATCTTCCGCATGCTTTGCGTCAATGATTTCTATTAAAACACCTATATCCCCATTGTACACATCGTCATCAGGTTGGTTCTTTAACTGTAAAATTTTATCACCCTCACGGAAAGTCATATATCCTGATTTAACTTCTGCTTTATTCTTAGATGGTGGATTAAATGATTCTTGAAGTGCATTATTTAGATAATCTATTCCTGCTACACCTGCATACATTGGAGATAATATCTGAATATCATCGATAGAGTATCCCTTTTGTAAAGCATCATCAACCATCATTAAAATATTACGACGAATCTCTTCAGGCATGCATGCAAAGAATTTCACATCGTGATGATAGTCTTTCGACACGTTACATTACCTGTGTTGATTGCATGCGCTAAATTAATGACATCGCTATCAGATTGTTGACGGTAAATGTGTTTTAATTCAATTAACGAGAATTCATTTGATTGCATTAAATCACGCAACACACATCCTGGACCGACACTTGGTAACTGATCTTTATCACCGATAATACAGATCTTTTTAATTCTTTTTACTTGCTAGTAACAAATTATAGAACAACCAGTTATCGACCATCGAGAACTCATCAATAATTAATAAATCTGCCAAGATAGGCTCATCCTCATTTTTCCCAAACGTATTTGTTTCAAGGTCCCATTGTAATAAGGAGTGAATCGTTGTTGCATTAACACCACTTACTTCAGCTAATCGTTTTGCGGCTCTACCAGTTGGTGCAGCACAGATAATTGACGATGATGGATACATCAGTTTAAATAACTTGATCATCGCATTTACGACTGTCGTTTTACCAGTACCAGGACCGCCGGTCATTATCATAAATGGTCTTTCAAAGAAGACTTCTATCGCTTGAATCTGTGTTTCATCATACGTGATACCTAGATGTTCTTGTATATCTTCTAGATAAGAAAGTAATAACTTAGGATCATAAGGGTCCATGAATTGATATGGAAACTCTGCTAAAAATCTAGCGATACCGATTTCTGCATCATACTGTGCGATTGGGAATACACGATTCTCTTCACGATAGAGTTGATGTTTGAGGATTGCTTCATCAAATATCGCTTCAAAATCACAGCTTAAAGAACCTAGTTCTTTAAAGAATACAGTCTCTAATGTTTCAAGCCGTACATAACTATTACCATCACGCATACATAAATCACTCACAAGCGAAATAAGAAGTGCGTATAAACGTCGATGATCAGTATCAGTAATACCTAAACTTTTACCTATCTTATCTGCTGTTTTAAAACCAAAACCATCTACTTCTTCAATTAATCGATATGGATTTTTCATTTAATTTACTTAATGCTTCTTTTGCCATAGATACGTGTAATCTTAGCAAGATTTCTTTGACTTAAACCATGAATGTTTAGAAATTTCATAAGTTCTTCCATCCCATTATCAATTTGCAAACCTTCGATGATGACATTGATTTGGCGCTTAGATAGTTCTGCCATTTTTTTCTAATAGAGAACTATCTTCACGTATCAACGATAAACAGTCTTCACCCTAATGTTTCTACAATTTTTCTCACTGTCTTTTTGCCAATACCAGGGAAATTTACTCCAGATAAATAGCGTACAACACCATCCTTTTCGGTCGGTAATAGCTTGGCTAATGTCTGTATCTGAAACTGCATACCGTAACGTGGATGTTCAATATAGTTCCAATTAATACGATACTGTATACCTGTCACAAGCTCTGGAATATTACCAGTTACAGATATAACCCTGTCCCTTTTCATCATTGACTTCAAACTTCGCAGCAGTATAAAAATTCCCTTCGTTACGGAAGAGAATATATGTGAATTTACCTGTTAACGTAATCAATGAATCGTCCATGAATCTCCTCATTTATCTGTTTCCAGGATGCACAAGTAATTTTACATGTTCCATAAGATCAACCCCATCTTTAAAGACTTTCTCAATCTACCACCAGCAAACATTACATCACCATCGTAGAATACAGCCTCTTGTCCAGGGTGTAATACTACGAATGCCCTCAGGAATAAAAGCGGTTAAAAGTACCATCCTCATTTAATACAAGTTCTACATCATTGTCCGCTTGACGATATCTAAACTTCGCATGACATTGTAATGGTAATGTACGATCAGCTAGCCAGTTTACACCCGTCACCAAGCATGATGTAGCATATAACAAGTCTTGATGGCGAGAATCAACAACATATAGTTCGTTTTTGAATACATCTTTTCCTACCACAAAGAAAGGGTCCAATACCACCAATATCTAACCCTTTTTCTTTGACCGATGGTATAGTACATAACACCTTGATGTGTACCTACTTTCTGTTTAGTTGTCACATCGATAATATCCCCAGATTTCATTGGAAGATAATTACTGAGGAACTCACGGAAGTGACGCTCTCCAATAAAACAAATACCAGTAGAATCCTTCTTTTTAGCAATCGATAAACCAAGTTCTTCCGCTATGCGGCGAACTTCAGGCTTTTCAATTTCACCAAGTGGGAATAAAACATGTTCTAAAACTTCACGATGAATCTCTGTTAAAAAGTATGACTGGTCTTTATTATGATCAACTGCTTTACATAAAACATGATGGTCACCTTCTTCACCAGGTCTTACATAGTGACCTGTCTGCAACAGTATCAAAGTCCCTTTTCGTTTGCAAACTTCATAAAAACTATCAAACTTAATATAACGATTACACAAAAATATCTGGATTTGGTGTTCTACCTAACTTTATATTCGTCAATAAATGTTTTGAAAGACATCATCCCAATATTCCTTAATAAAATCGATACGTAAAAGTTCTAAACCCAACTTACTAGCTACATCAGCCGCATCCTTATAGTCCGCTTCCTGTGGGCATACTGGATCATATAACGTTGGATTTCCACTAAAATCTTCATTTGCGACGGAATCCCAGTTACGCATAAAAGCACAGGTCACATCATAACCTTGCTGTTGTAATAAATATGCTGCGACGGCGCTATCTACACCACCTGATAAACCTACGAGTACTTTTTCATACTGCTTTATTATACAACAAAAAAGTCCTAATGGACTTCTTTCTGAAAATCTGTTTGCATTGTTTGACAAGCTTTGAAATTCGGGCAGGTTTCATTACAACTATGATCCGCCAAACGACGTAATTCTACCGGTACAAATACACCGATTTCTTCTTCGTCATAGCCGACTTGGAAGTTATTCTCACTCAAAATGATTGGGCGTTTTAATACACTAGGATTACGCTTGATAAAAGTGATTAATTCATCTGTCTTCATTGAATCGATATCAACATTAGATTCTTGAATAATTTTTTAGAACGCTTTGGAGATGATATCATCACTACCATTTTCACTTCTCATCAATAGGTGCTTTATTTCGTTATCATTTAACAAATGTTTTAAAGATGTTCTTCTCTATAAATGGAAGATTACGATCTTTTAACCATTGTTTTTAACTTTACGACAACTTGCACATCCTGGAGATGTGTATACAACTATCATAATCATCCTCCTGTTTAGTGATTATATCATGCAATATTTTGAAAAAGAAATAGGGCAAAAATTTATATTTTATAAAATCTTTATAAACTCCTTATTCAACCACTTCCATCTTTTCAAACGCAAATGATGATAAGAAGAATGCAATAATTGCCATTATACAACTGTGATTATCAAAGCCTAAGAATGCAGCTTCTGGATTGTTAAAGAATATCATAGATACTACTGCAACAAATACAGAAGCAGCTGTACTAATTAACATCAGAAACATATCAATAAACTGTACGAATACTTTAAAATCACCAATTGCAGGTGAAATAATCGTCTGCACCATCATATTAATATAAATACGACTTTGCTTAACACTGACACCTACTAACCCTGTTAAAAGTATTTGTAGAGGTGACAAATCTAAAGCTGCACCACCAATAATCGCAATTAGCATCGTATCTACAAAAGCTCTAATATGTTCAATTTTTGTTGCATTCCATGTCTTATGAATCTTTGAATCAGGAAGTAAGAACGTATAGTAATTCTGTAATTCCTTCATCCATTTTGAACGCACTATTCCAAAAACGTAATAAAATACGTAACGATTATTGGAATCACAAATAAACGAACATGCATGATATCTCTCATAAAACGAGATGTCATGAGATAAGAAATAAAAGTATTATACCACCCAATAAGAATAAGAATGAACGCACAGAGAAAATGAAGAATCGATTCTTTTTATATTCTAATAATTGGCGATAGAAGATTGCCTTTGCATAATATCCTTTATATTTTATAGAAGCTTTCGTACTTCTTGAGGCTTAGCTCCTACAATTGAGACATCACCCTGATTTAGCTTTCTCTATTGCTTGTTCGTACTCATCAGAGAAATTGTTCAGCCTCCTCAAAGTAAAGCTCCTTCACATTTGGATTTATATGCAAGTAGTGGTAGTATCAGTGCGAAATAATAAATAACACAGTACCTACAACATTACTCCAGTGATAGCCATAGAAAATCCATTGTAGTAATAATAGCTCCAACCAAACAGTGGGAAACAACAATAAATGGAGACTGTAGATACTTAACAGAATTGAAATATGAAATCCTTGATCTAACGACTAACAAGAAACCAATAGCCAAAGCACCTAACAACACATACAAAATATAGGATACAAAACGTATCAAATGATTTGGAATTGTTTCATTGCCATAGCATAAGATAACAAACTCATTTCAATAAAGAAATCAAATGTTAGATAAATTGCTGCATACATCACAAACTGTAACGTGTAGCTTGGATATAAAATACATCCAAAAACACATAAAACAATAAAAGAAGATTGATGAAATAACAACACTTCTAAGACCGCTAAACAACAGAATTAATTTTTGGATGGATTGGTGATTGGAAAACTAAATTGAACATCTGCTTTTGCGGAATATAAGGCCTTTTCTCTTAAAGTATTGAATGAGTCTGGAACGCCTAAATAGAGCTGTAATAGCATGAACAATACTATATATTCAGACGCATCCGTAATACCTATTTTTGAAATAAACCCTTATACCCAGATAATATCAAGGCAAAAATAAGCAATCATGGCAATTAACATTAACACAAAAGCGGGCTTTCGCATCGAACGCTACATCCATTTATTAAAATGCGCTTATGTAAATAAAATAAGGAATTCCATTCTTCTGACTCCTTCTCATCTTCTTTATCTGTCAGTGAGAAGAACAAGTCTTCAATATTTTGATTTTTGTGTACCATCATTTTCGTAGGTTCAATTACTTTACCATGGTCCATGATGTATAAGCGTATCCCATAACTCTTGTACCATTTCAAGCATATGTGTACTTAAAAGTACAGTTACTCTCTATCCTTCATTTCAAAGATAACTTTTTAAGTTCTTTGATGGCTGCTGGATCTAGACCAACCATTGGCTCATCAAAATAAAATCACTTCAGGTTTAATACATAAAAGCACAAATAATACTAACTTTCTGCATCATACCTTTTGAGAGTTTCATCCCAAGTTTATCCTTCTTATCAGACATGTCAAAGCGAGTAAGTAACTCTTCACTTCATCATCTGTAATTTGAGAATGATATGCGACGTACATATTCAATATGTTCATTACTGTTAATGCACCAAACATCAGCTGGAATTTCAGGTACATATGCGAAAATCTTCTTTGCTTCTACTGACTTTGATGGTAAACCATTAATCTTTATTTCACCCTCATAGCGCAATAATCCTGCAATGCTTTTGATGGTTGTAGACTTACCTGCACCATTCGGCTGATAAAATACCAACTTTGCCACTAGGGTACTATGCTAATTTGATCAACAGCTGCTACTTTCTTATATTTCTTCGTTAAATTACTAATTTCTACACATATAGACCCCTGAAACATGCATGAAAGATTTATTATCTTTATAAATAAAATACTTCTTTACAGAGTATGCCATGCAAAAATAAGTATCGCATAATACAGATTAAAAAAGCACTTATCAGTTTATATTGTTTTTGTGTTAGAATCATCGTGTATTTGGAATGCGATTACGCGTTGATTTCGTGAAAGTCAGTGTTTGGTGTAAACTGATATTTCAACAAAGTATGTTTGGAGTTCTATCAATAGAATACCGGAAGGCCCGTTATCCCTAATTAAGTGATCCTTTTGGATAAGTCGGGTGGTACCGCGCATGTCATCTCATGCGTCCCTTTGCATTGAAGGGACGTTTTTAATTTCAAGAGAATTCACTATGAAAAAGAATGTTAGCGGTATTAAACCAACTGGTCAGTGCACAGGAAACTATATCGAGTGCTTTTGAAGACACTTTTGTAGAATCACAGAATGAATATGAAATGTTTGCCTTCATCGCAAACCTACATTGTATAACAGTTCCACAAGATCCACACAGAACTGCAAAAAGAAACTTAAAGATTGTGTAGCTCTATACCTTCACATGTGGACTAGATCCAAAGTCAAGGCTACTATCTTCTTTACAAACTAGATGTAAGGCACATGCACAACTTGGCTTTATCATGTGCTGTCATACATATATGGGTGAGATTAAACCGTATGACACTGATTCAAGACAAAACAAACTAAGGGAAAAGAGATCTTTCCGGTGGTCTTTATACTTACCCAGCATTAATGGCTGCGGATATTTTACTCTATAGTCCTGACTATGTACCTGTTGGAGAAGACCAGAAACAACACGTTGAATTAACACGAGATGTTGCAGAAAGAATGAGATAATCGCTATGGCAAAACTCTTTTACAGTACCAGAACTACTCGTTGCTAAGTTGGTGCTAGAATTATGTCACTCAGTGATCCAACAAAGAAGATGTCTAAATCTGATATGAAACAAACAAAGGATGTATTTATCTATTAGATGATCTACAGGTAGCACGTAAGAAAGTTATGTCTGCTGTTATCAGATAGTTTAGGTAAAGTTCACTACGATCCAGAAAATCAACCAGGTATCGCAAACTTAGTGCAGATTCTCTCTTCCCTATCAAATGAACGCTCTTTTGAAGATATCGAGAAAAAATTTGAGGGCAAAGGTATGGCGACTTTAAAGAAAGCAGTTGCGGATGCAGTATGTGCTAAGTTAGAAGAAATTCAAACACGTTACAATGAGATTCTAAACAGTAATTTGAGTAGAAACTACATTAGCAAACGGTGCAAGAAGAGCTAGAGCGGTGCTGAAGAAAAACTAAATCAAGTCAAAAGCAATTGGAATGGAATGCTTTAAACCACAGGATGTGTACAGCAATACACATCCTTTCTTTATCAAAAAGTGATTGCTCACTCTAAAAGGTTTTTGATAATAGTTACCGATAATCTTTCTACTGCATTCAATGTCATAAATGCATGTTCATCTGCTTGCGAATACAATTAATAACTACAGCAGACTGGTAGTTATTCACTGCGATCAACAACATCGTATGTGGTTGATGTTTAAACGCACCTTCTACTTCGATACGAGTAATACCAGCATGGCGTACTGTACTAAACACAGCATCACATACTTTATCTGCATGGTCAGTAATGACTTGTACGCGTGTAATCTTATAACGTTGATGCATTGTATTTACAACCTGTAGAAACATATTGGAAGATAATAGAATATAACGCTTTATCAACCAAATGCTAGACCTGCAAGCATCAATACAAATGCATTTAAACCAAGTAAATAATTCCATGTGGGTCTCTTTAGTCTTACAGATAAATCGATCTGATGAAGTCTGTGCCACCACTACTCGCATTCAGGCGTGAGTGCAGTCAATCGCAAAACCGTTAATCAGACCACCAAATACGGCTATCAATAACATATCACCAATGTAACGATGAACATTAATAATAATTGAAAATAGTGAACTAAGTGAAAACCAAAAGAATGGAATATAAAACAAACTTATACTCGATACGATTCCAGATAAATAGCACTACAGTAAAGTTCATAATCAATAGATTACACCAAATGGAATTACTAGACCTATTTGTCTTTCTATTAGCATTACTACAGTCGTGATATACCAGCAAATCCACCAGGGGAATAAATTACCTGAACTACAAAGATTCAATTCCAAACGCATATACAAGTGCGGAAAAAATGCAGATGGTAATGATATATTGAATATCTTTCTTTGTAAAGTGATGTTTAGTTTATGAATAGACATACGAAAATTAATCTCCACTACGTACATGCAATATCATATCATAGTTCAAACAGAGCCTAAGGTCTTGTGAATATCTAACTTTTGTTTCACAACAATAATCATTACATGTATGGCATCCATCATCAGCATAAAACTTCTAGTGCTCGTGTATCCATTACGAATCTTCAATTTCCACCTTCGCATTCAGAGCAATATCTTTTTACTGCAACAGCACTTCTTGCTGGAAATGGTTTTGAAAGAAACGAGTATACATTCATTCATTGCCGCAAACTCTTCCATGTTCTTTACAAAGACTGAGTTTTTAAAAACATAAGACATATTTAAGCCAGACTTCCTTTAATAATACTTCGATGTTTTTAAGAACTTGTTCTGTTTGAACACGAATGTCATCTGATACAGAGTTGACCAGTTGTAGGGATCTATTGGTAGCGACCAGAGATATATATAAAGTCACCTGCACGAATAGCGGGTGAATATGGCCCCTACCGCTACTGGGGCATTGTTTGAACTAATCGTTTCTTGAATCATTGTTTACTCCTTACTATCACTTGTCGAGATCATCAAGCGTTGCCAGAAAGTCACGATGCTTTGCTTGTCTTTTTGCATTAACTTTAGATGCTTGTTACTCGACATTACAAAGCAATACACAGTTAGAAATAGTATAGCAAAATGACTGCTAATGGATAGAAATCATCAAAGGTTTCTAACATGTAATCACCATCTTTCCTTGTAGTATACCTATGAAAACTGAGGTTGTCCAAATATATGCCTAATCAAATTGTTGTGAGAAATCTTTTACCTTTTATCACCTCTGTGTGTGAGAGTTCCGGGAAGCCTAATTGGTCTAAAACTATAAACCACAGATTGCCACACAGTTTGAAAAGATTCAAACTACGCGCTTCTGCCACCATTGGAATACGTACACAACGGTCGTAGTTATCATGGAGTATATGCTTATCAATACCAGTACTTTCTTTGCAAACACTAGATAGATATCCTTACCTTCATCCAACATGTAGTCGAACTCTGAAGGTGTCTTTTCACCATAACGTGTAATGTAATAATGGAACCTTCATGCATGCTATAAAATGTTTGCCAATCTGGATAGATTCTAATCTAATTCCTTTACATAATCCATCCCAGCACGCTTTAAAAGATTTATCTGTAATCTTAAAACCCATCAGCTCAATAAGATGTAGACGACAATTCATCGCCCATACATGTACGCATGATATTTCCTGTATTCTGTGGAATTTCTGGGTTCATATAAAACTACGTTAATCCTTTAACCTTCTTTCAATTTTTATGTTTGAATAGCACTATAATAACTTTAATAAAGTACTATACTTACAAATAATAGTATAATTCCAAAAACGACCGCAAAAGAGAAGTTCGATGAAACATATTAATCATAATCGAAAATATTTGGGTCCAATAAGATAAATCATTATCAAAGAAAACATAATGGAAATTCATCGAGAATCCATTAAAAAGTCTACCATTGCATAAATCGCAATGAAGAAAATGAGCGAGCCTAAAAACAATGAAACCATTTCGATATGCATTTGATAGGATTGTATAAACTTTGATTACGATGTGTAGATACTAATAAAATAAAGTATGTAATACTACCAACCAAAAGATTGTTCAGATCTTCATTGCATTTAGATAAAGATTTTTACATCAACCATATGTAATGTTTCGCGCTCATCAAAAATTTCGCGTTCATTACCATTTACCTTTTCAACAACAATATATCATCTCGTTTATCTTGCATATAATCAAGTAAGGCATTTGTTGCATTCATTAAACCATCTTCTGAAATACCAATACTTTCATGTGTGTGATTCAAAAGAATATTGCCAACGAAAGAACGAACGATTAAAACATAATAAATCAATTGATGTTAATAACAACGATAGAAATAATGCTAATCCTGCTAGTGCAGATAATACCTTATAACCCTTCATGTTCCATCCACGCTTCTAAACGAACAACTGCTTTTGCCACGATGAGAGATACTATTCTTTTCTTCGTTTGTCATCTCTGCCATTGTTTTCAAATGGTTCGTAGAAGACAATTGGATCTGTAACAAACCATTTGTTCCAGCAGGCTCTTTGGCAATAATACATTCGACTGTATCTTCAAATCAACAGGTTCATGATTTGGTCTTGTAACGGCAATGTGCACACTATAGCGACAACTACGAGTTTGTTTCATCTTTCATGCGGTCTAGTACAACAGATTCTTATAGGAGTATGGTGTGTCATGACTAACCAACAGTACTTTGAACACCTGGTTGCTTACCGAAAGCATCAATTTCTAAGCCAGAATCATCCGAGATTGCCATGATATTGTACTTATCTGTAATTGCCTTTGCTTTGATAATCGCGTTAGCAGAAGAATGTTGTACCTGTTTCATCAATCTCTCAATATCAGGATAATCAGTAGCTTTTTAACTTCAAAGCCCTTTGGTTCTAACATCTCTTTGAATTCCTTAATCTTACCAGCATTCTTACTAGCAACAACAATTTACTTTATCCATTTTGATAAATTCCTTTCATCCGATAGTGATAATCTGTATTTCTAAATTCATTGACTGCATTTTAAATGCAGCACTAGCTATAACTCTTCCATACCTATTAACACATGGATCAATATGTCTCTTCTTCGCATCTACCATGATATCACCAGCTAGAATCTTTTATAACATCTTTTGGTCTTGTATATTCTTTCAATCATCTTGTAACACACTATTATTTAATTTCTGAATCACATCGATTTCCGATAGATATAAATCATCTTCTGTTAGAATATGTTCTTGATAGCTTTTCGTAACAGAGTTGCTAATTTTTCCATTCCAAAACGATCAAAATCACAAGATATATCATGCCACAAGAAAGTGCCGCAAATGCAAACTCTTCGCAATATCACATGTTGAAACATAATCTCTTGTATACCTTCTTCATTTCTTTCGACAATCAAATCTTGATAATATCTTTTCAATATCATTGATTGTACATTTACGATAATTCAGTAAGTTTCCAAGTGTATACTCAAACGATCAGAAAGATAATTTGAGAATCATTATCAGCAATTGGATATATATGATAATCGAAACTTCATCTACTGAGATATCATCCATTATGAGTTGATTCATAATCACTTTATCTTGAAATAAGATTTGCTTTGTCTCATCCTCTGTTGACTCCTGTGTTAAATAATCTCTTTTTACAAAAATCAATCACATGAGAGAATGCACAGTTGAAAATATCATGGAACAAACCAGGTAACGTTTGTTTTTGTCATGTGTAAATGCCATATATACAAACTACTCAACACTATGTTCATGGCAGTATGAACCATAACTGAAAATCCACCATGTGGTATAAACCGCAGCCCACAATTCATATCTACACTTTTAATCTTTTGCATCGATTTAGATTTTTGAGATAGGAGTTGATAAAATCTGGATATTCATTTTGGTATATTCTTTCTAATTCACTCATGCTAAATATTATATAAAATAAAAGACCTGATTAACAGGTCTTTTTGAGGCTGGGATAGAGATTCGAGACTCCCAGAAATGGCTGGTTCAGAGCCAATTGCCTTGCTGGCTATGTCCAATAGCTGTACATAACTATTATAGCGAAAAACCTTTCATATGCAAGACTTTTTATAAGACTATATGAAGTTATTGCGAACCCTCAAGTGAAGAGTTAAATTCCACTTCTAAGGTATGAAGTTGAATTTGGTTATTCATAAACTCTGAGTGAGTTTACTCTACGCTTCTAGTTCAATATAATTGCACTATCCTTCGTGTTTTTAGGAGAAAACATTATGTTAACGAAAAATTCACACATGTCTTATTCAGATAGACAGATCGATCGAAACTACTATCGAAAATGGTTCTACTAAACAAAAGGTATCGCTACTACCACTTAGTGAACAAGTCAACCATAGGAAAAGAAATCAAACTACATCGCTTCCTTGCATACAATGTAATCTGCCTCTAGAGTGTGCTAACTATAAACGTTGTAAACATGAACGATATTGTACTCTAGATTGTGAGTGAGTTATGTCCCTTTCAAATGTACTCTGAGGGACAAGTCACCAGGGAAACATGTAATGGATGTGGAAAGCTATCGACTCTTGTCGTTGAGCGAAATATCGATACTCTGCATTTGATGCACGGCACGACTATCAGATGACACTTACGTCTTCACGAAAAAGGTATCAATGCGACAGTAAATGATATCAAAGCGAGCGGTGATTCTTATTACCATTACTCAAGAAAGGTCAGTCTATCTCTCTATTCTTCAAAGTCACAAAGAAATCAAACTATCAGAAAAAGACAATATACAACTATATCGAAAATGGTGTCTTCCAAGATGTGGGCGATCAATCAGCACAATCGATTTTGAAACGTGTCGTAAGACGAAAAGATGTCCAAACAAAGCGCAATACATACAGCCACGCAAAAGACAATCGATACCTGATAGGAAGAAAGTACTCCGACTTCTTGATATATATGGAAAAAATTCCGATGCCAAGGTCGTGAGATGGATACGGTATACAACGACATATCCAATGGTCACTTTCTACAGACCTTCAAATTCGAAGTATGACCTCTTGATATGTATCTATCAAACAGTAAGGACTCACTTACATATGTTGGATGGAATCCTATTGGAAAGATACTAGGAAAAATATTTTTGAAAAAGAAGTTGAGTCATATTAACAGACAGAGGATAATTCATTCTAGGTGAAGAAAAAGGCGAGATACGTGAAGATGGAATGCGTAGGACACGTATGTTCTACTGTGATTCGATGGCCTCTTGTGAAAGAAGTCTGAGAGAACATTGCATTTATTGGTGAAGAATATGTCCAAAGGGATGCGATCTCCATGCATTGGGACTTGCATCACAAGATCAAAATCTTATCGGTACCAATATCAGCTCATATCCAAAAGAAAAAGGCTGCGGAAGATCATCCATACAGTGTCATTTCTACAACGAAGAAATGGCTAAGAGACTCATGATTTTGGAATTACCGAAATCGCTGCAGACAGTAATTCTAAAACCATATCTTCTAAAGTAAAGAAGATAACTCAAAGTTTCAAAATCAATCACCACGACGGTCGTTATTTAACTTTTCATCCAGAGAACAGTAGATCAACTCTTACAGATTTTTGAACAGTAGATTCTGCACCTTTCATGCGCTCATTTTTCTATGCTACATCTTCATTCTAACTAAAATATAATCATGTTTTCAACTTAAAAATAATACCATCTTAGGGTTATATGACTTACTATGTACTATTTCTGAATAACACTTCCCTTTATATTCTTTAGAAGTCGAGTTAACTACCTTGACAGTTATTGCGAACCATTCAGTGCAAAATGAACTTATTGGTTCACTACTGTAAAGCCAGCATCTTGGAATGCTTTTACGATTACTGATGAGTCCAATACCATGGTTGGCAAATTGCCATTAACGGTGTCAGTACTCTTGTATGATTCTCCTCTACACAATGACGCATACCACCAATCCTAAAGTTTCCATAATATCTAAGAACTCAGAATGGATGTAGCTAGTTCATAAACTGATTTTGTTAAAATCAGTTTCCTTCATAGTTTACCTCTTTTCCTTTTGATATTTGTACGAAAATTGTTTATTTACGCATTTAATATCTTCTGCATTGTTATAAACACACAAGCGTAAAATATATAAGAATAAAGGAGTATTACAATGGCTATTAGAACAAGATTTGCACCAGCCCTCGGCTATATGCATATCAGTAATTTACGTACTGCGTTATATGCATACCTAGTTGCAAGAAAAAGATCACTGAGGCGTTTCTATCCTTCGTATCCGAAGATACCGACCAAGGACGTTTAGTGGAAGGTGCCACAGATATTAGTTTATGACACATTAAAGCTGCGGTCTAAAACATGATGAAGGACCGAATAATGGTGGCAGACTTTGGACCATATGTACAATCTGAACGTGTACGTGGCAGCTTATATCTTAAATATGCAAAGGAACTCATTCAGCGTGGTGGAGGCTCTACCACTGCTGCGATGAAGAATTGGTGCTGCAGCGTGAACTTCAAGAAGAACCGTGGAGATCCTTCAAGACTGATGATCACATGAGAGTTATTAACAATTGAAGAGATGTGAAGCTGAGAATTGAGGCTGGTGAGAAGTTTGTTATTCGTCAAACAATTCCTGAAACAAGAACTACATATTTTGATGATGAAGTATTTGGACGTATACAGTTGAAAATAATACATTAGATGAGCAGGTACTCATTAGGTGATGGCTTCCCTACTTATAACTTCATAAACGTTATTGATGACCATTTAATGAGGGAATCACGGATATTGTACGATGGTATGGAATACTATCCTCTACTCCTAAATACAACAATCTATAACGCATTTGATTGGGATATCCCAAGATATATTCACTGTCCACCTGTTATGAAGGATGGGCATTCAAGTTATCCAAGCGTAATGGTGACGCATCATTCAGGACTTAGTTGAAAAGGATATTTACCAGGTGCGATTCTCAACTACATCGCATTGCGGTTGGTCTCAACAGAAGAACTTTGTGAAATCTTTACATTAGATGAGGCTAGTACAAGCATTTGATAGGAAGCATGATCAGCACTTCTGGAGCAATGCTGACCCTGAAAAACTCAAATGGGTTAACGGTGTGTGGTTAGAAATATGGATCGTTAACTCTTGTGAAACTAGTTGCTCCATACATCGATGAAGCTTGTAAAAAGGTAACTTCAACCGTGACAGATTGCGGCTATCTTACAACAACGTGCGCAAAGCATTAGCAGAGATTCCTGAGATGTTAACATTCTTTGATAACTTCCTTCACCTTCTAACGATTTGTTCATTAACAGAAGATGAAGACAGAATCCAGAGGTGCATTAAAAGTCACTTACGAGGCATCTTATGAAGCTTTTTAAAAGAACCAAGAGGATTGGTCTGAAGAAGCGCTACACAGAAACATTACTTGAACCTGCCAAGTTAGAAATGAAGAATGGACAAGTTCTATTCCATGCGTACTTGCGATTACAGGGATGCAGTTTACACCAGGTGGAGCGATTGAAATCAGTTCTATTCTTGGCAAAGAAGAAACTCTACGCCGTCTAGAATTATCCATCAAGCGAGCTCAACAATAAGACTACTGAGGGATGATATCCAGATGATACCATCCCTTTTTCAGTTCATCATAGAAAAACCGACTTCTTTGAAATCGGTTAAAGTTCTTACTGAGCTAATGCCTTCAGCAGCGTCAACTCAATGCTTCAAATCCCTTTTCATCATGAATAGCGATTTTCGAAAGCATCTTACGGTTAACGTTGATATCTGCTAACTTAAGACCGTGCATGAACGGCTGTATGATAAATCATACTGTCTTGTTGCTGCGTTGATACGAGCAATCAAAGCTACGCATTTCACGCTTTGTCTGTCTTCTTCCGATATATGTAACCTGGAGAGAACGCATAACTTGCTCATGGGCTGTTCTGTAAAAGTGAAGTGTTTGCTTCAAAAATAACCCTAGCTAATTTTAATATTTTCTTACGTCTAGTGCGTGTAGGTGTTGATCCCTTTACTCTCATCTTCTTTTACCTCCCTAATTAACCTTGCAACAACTGTCTAGTACGCTTTAAATCGGAACTGTGTGCAGTTGTAGATTTAGCTAAATGCATCTTCTGCTTGTGTGTCTTGTTTGCTGCAAAGTGTGATACGAAGTTGTGCTGTACCTCAACTTGACCTGTTGCTGTAAGCTTGCTACGTTTAGCGAAAGGTCTTCTTTGTTTTTCATTCGATCTTCTTTGGCTTTCTTGCTTTTGCTTTCATAGTATTCTCCTTTGCCCTGGTGAATATACAACAGATAATGTATTACCTTCCATTGCGGCGGACTTTCATCTGCTATATCTGGATCTGCTCAGTAAACTTATTTTCACATCATGACCAACTTCCTGTCTTGTAATCATACGACCACGGAAGCGCATATCGATACGAACTTTCTGCTCCAGCATCAATCCATTCTCTGAACGCTTTAACTTTGTTTCAAAGTCGTGCTGGTCAATTACTGGAAAGAGACTGTAATGCCTTCACTTCAGTAACATGTTGATTCTTCTTGGCTTCCCTTTAGCTTCTTGATCTTCGAAGTGGTAGCGAGCCATAGTCAAGAATCTTACATACCGAGTACTGTCGCAGTGGGCGCAACACACATTAAATCAAGATCCATACTGTATGCTTTTTCTACAAAACACGGCGTAACATTGTGCCTAGGTTGTTTCCCATCAGGGACCCAATTACAAGTACTTCCTTGAAATGAATATCATCATTAACCATGTCATGGGACTCTGGTCTTCTGTTTTTGTTATTCTTAATTTACCAAAGTAAACCTCCTATAAATTTAAAAAGCAGGTACGAAGATTGCACCTGCTAAAATAATCGTTTGATCATCTCGGCATATGCAAAGTCCGTGGGATATCAGGTGAGAAAGCGGTGCTCCTTCTTTCCGTTTTTCAAATTACTATATTATTTAACTAAATTTCTCTTTAAATGTCAATACTAGATTTCAAAATCAATGACATTTACAGTCACATCTGCTGGCTTAAATCCTAGTCATGAATACGATGTTCTCATAAATCTTATTTTGTACTAATTCACAAGTAGCCGCTACATTAGCGCCATGCTTCACTTTAATATCAGCAGTGATATGTAATTGGTTTAGCATCCACCTTTACTGTTAAAGGCTTTTGTAAAAACGTGCCTGTGGTACGCGAATCGCATTTCGATATCATCGATGCTAATTTCTGCAATAGACTTAAATACGGTCTTGTTAATAGCTATTAAAGCCATTTTCCGTTCTTCTCATTTAAAAACAACATAATCTTGTATGTTAGCTTCACCTCTTATATCTACCAGTTTATTATAACAAAATATCGAGACTCAATGGAAGATGATCCATTATTAACCTAGAGAGTTCAATTTTATTTTTCTCATAATACTGAATAAATTCAGCTATAATCATCATATTCATTTTTCTAATTGTGTCACATAGTAACGGAATGTCTGCATACACAAATACACTTTATCCTCATGAACTATTTCAATATCATCAATTGACACAAGTGTATTTACCAATACCAGTTCCTAAATCTTTCTGTGTGCAAATGCTTTATCGTTTACCAAACTGTTGAAAAGTATTACGATACCAGTTTGGTTCAATCAATAATCGTCTTGATAATTGTACAGAAATCTGTAGTCATCAATATTACTTCGGTTGAATACTAAATAACATTGCAAAGAAGATGTGCCATTGGAGTTTGAATTTAACTGTTCTTGCCAATACTTGCAAAAGATTCGACAGAAACTCATCTTCCGTTTGATGTTCTCTCTCCAAATGGTTTCTTCTGAAAGATCTAACACTAGTCGCAAGCATATTTAATGTTTCTGAATAATCCATCATTCGTTCTTTGTTATGTTCTCCATTGATGAAAATCACGAACAGACACATGCTGTGCAATCATTGCAGAACACTTCTTAAAGTCAGATGTAAAACCAACCGATTCTCTCATCTTACGAGTTTACCAGTTCGTAATACTACGCGCAACAAACTGTTTAAATCCGACTTCATCCATACCAATTGTGTGTTTGTCTTGTTTGATATTCAATCTCGTCGTACATAATTTCAGTTGTCGATCGACGACATCTAAATTATCGCGAATAGCACCTAACATATCTTTATTAAATTGATCGTGAGGAATAAAAGTCAGAGATTCTTATAAACAACTTCGTGTTCAATTTCCTCCAGAATGCATGTACAAGTGATTTAATCTGTAGTTTCCAAACACGAATCATTTCATCGTTAAATGTATAATAACCATCTGTGCGATAAATTGCAAAACCATTTCTTTTGTAACTGTGAGCTGAAACACGCCCAAATCAATAAAGATATCAGGGTCATTATTTCGCTACAAAGTAAGGCGTACCCTTCTTTCGTGTAAATTTATTAAATAATGATTTATAAAAGTTGATCTTCATTACGAGATAAAACGACATTGCATTGTGATACCAATCAAATCAGTTAAGTGAAGATTGCATCTTTACCTGCATCGTATTGAAGATAGAACTGATGCGAATTAACTTCTCTTTTTAAACTATCTTCTGCTTTGATTTCTAGAACGCATGGAATAACTCGGTCTTCGCATTTAAAAACTCATCCGTAAAAGAAACTTATTTCGTTACCTTCGGCATATTGGTATATCGCGCTCTTACTTTTGTAATATTCCATCGTTTCATCAATAAAAGAAAACAAGTCTAATTTCATGGATTCATCCTTTCATCGTAAACGTAAATTTTTAGGGTATTTATTCTTTAAAAGCAGTACCATCACTTTTAGCACCACAATTACAACACCATGATAACACACTGCATACCATCCCTTTCTTACAAGGTGATTTAATTGTTCTCCTCGCATATAGCGTATAACATCTTCTTCCTGTGAAATTGGGTGTGTTTTTGAAGACTTGGTGTAAGCAGACATAAATAATGCATGACTAGGTGTAAAGCGATTCTTCTCCATCTCACCAAGAAAGACTTGATGACGCAGTAAATGACATTTTCCTACTTCATCAAAAATGGTTGTGTACCACCATATATCTATTATTCTTTGACAAAATAATATGGGTATTGATTCACAAAAATTCGTCAAAGAATTCTTTGGCTATTTCGTAATGCTTGTGATTGCATTAGGTTTAACAGTATGATTCTGTTGATGTACCATCTTTTTGAAGTTTCGCGATAAAAATGACCTTCACCACCATCCATCGAAAAGATTCTTCTTGCGTAATCAGTATGACATCCAACATCAAATGCTTTTCTGCAAAGTCAACTTCAATTGGAACCAAAGTGCATATCAGGATGTTCTTGTATAAACTTCTGCATGCATAATTCATTTTCTTCCATCGCAAATGTACAGGTACTATAAACCATAGTTCCACCTGGCTTTAAGCATATATGCCTCTTCTAAGATATGTGACTGTCATAGACATGTTTGTACATTTTCTAAACTCCATTGTTCTACTGCTTGGTCTTCTTTACGAAACATTCCTTCACCAGAACATGGAGCATCACAGAACCATATCAAAAACTCTGGAAATGCTTTAGAAATATCTTTTGGATCGTTATTCAATACGATTGTATTAGCACTACCACAACGTTCAATATTCTCTAATAAAATACGAGAACGTGTTGGATGTATCTCATTAGTACAAACAAACCTTCTTGTTCTAACATTTCTGAAATTTGTGTAGACTTAGAGCCTGGTGCTGCACACATATCTAAAACCTTCATTCAGGTTTAGGATCTAAAAATTGTCACTGCAGAGGCTTGCACTAGGTTCTTGAATATAAAAGAATCCAGCCATACTCTATGTAAAATCAACACCACTTTTATATTTGCATAATATCCATTCTTTGCAAATGGACTTTTTCTAACTCATAATTTGTACACGCAAAAATCATCCGGCGTAATCTTTAAGGTATTGATGCGTAAACCTTTTTCTTGCTGGATCATTTAATTTCTCAAGATATGCTGGATATTCATCCTTAGCATCTCTCTCATTCGTTCTAAAAATAAACTCATTCATATTTTTAATAGTATCTTTCTTAATATCTCGAACATCTTGTTGCAAGTTGTAAAATCAGATTCTCACGGCTCTTAAAAATGAATCTCAGGACGTGAAAGTATTCTAATAGTTGAACCTTGATGATTCTTCCATACAAAGTGCCGTTATAACCAATGAGATAAGTTTCTAACGAAAGCTTTTCAGATGTATTAAATGTGGGATTATGTCCAAGATTGGTCATTGCACCTTATACATGATGATCAATCTCTACAAGGCTTGCATAGACTCCTTGTTTTGGTAATAAGTATTCATCAGAGTAATCTATATTCGCAGTTGAAACCCATCAATCTTCCTTGTTGGTGACCACGACGAACAATTCCTTCTAAACTATAGTATTGACCTAACATCTTTTTGATTGCTGGCATATCATCCTTGAATGATTGCATCTACAATGCAGTGCTAGAAATCTGCCAATTTCATCCTCAACTGCATCGACTACTAACAACATCATATTCCGTTTCAGACTTTGAGTCGTATTGCAATCACCTGCTCCATGAGCGCCATAATGAAAATCAAAACCACATACAATACCCTTTAAGTTTAATTTTCAGTAGGTCTTATGTATAAAGTCAGTTGGAGAAAGTTCACTCATTTCTTTATCAAAATCTAAGATGATAATATTTTGAATACCCAAGTTCAACTGCACGATTAATTCTTTGACGCATCGTAGTAATGTGTTTAACATCCTTTAAAGCCCTCATCGTGACCCATGGATCTGGATCAAATGTAATCAGCGCAGATTCACAGTCATGTCTGCAAAGTTCAGCAGTAGCTTTTACTAAAAGCTTGATGTCCAAGGTGCATACCATCAAAATATCAATGCAAGCACACATCGGATTTTTGATACTTCTGTACTGTATGAACTCCCGATATTGATTACACGCATTAAAATAAACCTCTTTAAACAATGATACAAACCATCTTCTTGCTAACGCATACGCCGCAAAAGCTCACCATTCGATGTAAAAGATAACTTGTGGATCTGAGATATCTAATTTGATACGTTTCCCATTTTTAATATTGGCTGCCGATCGGTTTCTACAACTTTATAACTAGGATCAATCACCTGAATCGGTGATACCCTTCACCAGTTCTAAATCTTCAAAGTTACAAGCATCCTCAAGTGATAGATGTTCATCTCTAGTACGATACAGAAGACATGATTGCTAACTCACTGAGTTGCTTTCCAAAAATCCGCAAATCAATGTACGAATATAAGTGCCTGAGGATACTACAGCATCCATACGATAATTCGATTTCATCAATCTTCTCTACTTTTTAGACTAGAGATATGTACTGGTCTAGCTTCACGCTCAATTTCAGTTCCTTGACGAGCGTACTCATATAGTTTCTTTCATCTTTTTCAATGCTGAATACATTGGTGGTACTCTGCAGGATGTCCCCTGTCAATGATTGAACAGCCTTTTCAATTTCTTCAGAAGTATGAATTGATGGAGTCTTTGTATCAATAACTGTACCCCCAAATATCTTCTGTATCTGTCATTTCCTTAAGTTTTAAAGTTGCTTGATATGCTTTATGATTCTTTACGCAATACGGTAAAAGCTGGTATATTTACCAAACAAAATAATCATTAGCCCGAAAGCTTCAGGATCTAATGTCCCCTGTATGGCCAATCTTACGTTCATGAAATATTTTACGGCATTGGCAACAGCATCAACGATGTCATTCCCAGCCAGTTTGTTTAGTAGTATAACTGCGTCCATATAGCGTTAATATTATAGCAACATCATGGTATAATAGCAAAGTTTGAGGAGCTAAATTATGTCATTAAAGAAGATTATCAGGTGCTATCTATAAAAGCAGATACAGATTACAACAATCACAAAATGGAGATCAATTTGTGTAGGAGTCTCCGGAGGTAAAGGATAGTATCCTACTACTATAGCCTTATCTATATCAAAAGCAGCTAAACGCATTAGGGCAACAAAATTCTCTGTCATTGGAATCCATCTAGAAATGGGGATTTTTCTGATATGGACTTTACAGAAGTTCGTCAAAGTTTATGAGAGAACACGATATCGAATATATCGACTATCCGACAAAACCTATATGATATCTTACAGTTACATCCTAATCAAGAAAAATGGAAACATCAGTGTTCACTTTGCTCTACTCTAAAAAGGAGCGATTGTCAAAAGCTGCCCAAGAATACAATTGCAATAAAACTGCATTTGCTCACCACGCAGATGATGCAATCGAAACACTATTCATGAATATGATTTATGGTGGTCGTATCTCAAACCTTTACACCAGCAATGTATCTAAAGAATTCTGGTATGGCTTTTATCCGTCCATTTGTATATGTTTATGAGGATGAAATTAAAAGTACAATTAGACATGAGCAATTACCGGTTGTAAGAGTACATGTCCCTAACGATGGCTTTACGAAACGTCAAGATACGAAAGGAATTGCATAATATCTACCAAACATATCCATTTGCAAAAGAACTTTACTTCCCTATCCAACCAAGAACAAATTAAACTCTGGGTTAAAGGTGAAGATTGGGAGAAATACAAATAAATAACCCTGACATTCAATCTTATATATAAGATTATATGAATCATAAAAACCGAATAGAGTAGCGACGCAAAATAGTAATGCTGGAGCTGGCAGGCAATGACATGTATGAAAGGTAACCGTCGCCGAACGTATAAACTGGCAAGTTTATCTCGTGGGGATATAGAGAATATCTATATCACTCCTTCATGAAAAATGAAGTGGCGCTATAACTTATGGATACTAAAACCCGTATGTGATAGCATGCGGGTTTTATTACTAAGGAGAATATTTATGAACATGATCAGAAAGTATCTATTCTAACGTTATCCATGATATTCCTCACGGGATGCGGTTCATCTATAATAAATACGCATGATGACAATAAGCTAACTGTTGGAATGGAATGTAACTATGCTCCATTTAATTGGTCTACAACAACAGCAAATGAATATACTGAACAGATTTCAAACTGTAGACTATTGTGATGGTTATGATGTTACAATCGCCAAGAAGCTAGCTAAATCACTAGGTATGGAAGTTGAAATTGTTAAGTATGATTGGGATAACTTAATACCTGGGTTAATGCAGAATGAAATTGACGTAGTTATTGCAGGTATGACAGCGACAGAGGATCGTAAAGAAGTGGTCGATTTTACTGATCCATACTACACTAGTCAAGAAGTGGTTATTGTACGTAAAGATAGTACCCTTACTTCAATTACAGATATCCAAGAACTAAAAGGAAAAACAGTAAAGGGTCAGCTCAATACACTGTACGACACAATCATTGATCAAATTAATGGCGTAAAACATGGTACAGCTATGGAAAGTTACCCTTCACTTGTAAACGACTTGTTGAACAGAGGATGCGATGCAATTACAGCAGAACTTCCAGTTGCGGAAGGTATTGTCGCTTCTAACCCTGATTTGACATATGTTACCTTCAAAGAAGGTCATGGATTCACAGCAGATACATCCGTATCCATTGCTGTAAAGAAAGACAATACAGAACTATTAGATAAATTACAGAAGGCACTTAATGCCATTTCTGAAGATGAGCGTCAACAGATGATGTTAGAGGCAGTAGAAAGACAACCGGCGGTGAATGAATGATGAAATTTATGAACAATAGTCAGTTGCGTTATTATGTACGTTATTGGCCTAGTTTATTACTGGGCGTACAAACAACATTAATTGTTGCCCTATCTGGTACAGTTATCGGTTTAGCAATCGGTTTATTAATTGGTGGTTTACGCGCTCTTAAAGCAGACCGTACAGCCCCTGTCTATGTAAAGATTTTAAAGAAAATATTCCAAATACTATCTAGTATTTATATTGGAATCTTCCGTGGTACACCAATGATGGTACAAGCAGTATTTATCTATTATGCATTATTAAATGTCATTCATTGGACAAACCTACAAGCTGCTATCTTTGTTATTTCAATTAATACAGGAGCATACATGTCAGAGATTGTACGCTCAGGTATTCAATCCGTAGATAATGGCCAAATGGAAGCAGCTAGATCTCTTGGCTTATCAAATGTCAAGCTATGTTACGTATATATTGCCACAGGCAATTCGCAATGCCTTCCTGCTATTGGTAATGAATTTATTGTTAATATTAAAGACTCTTCTGTATTGATGATAATTTCAATTACAGAACTAATGTTCCAAGCAAAATCAATTGCAGGAACAACTTATAAATTCTCTGAAACATATTTTTATTGAAGCTACTTATTTACCTCATATTAACTACGCTAACTTCAATCATATTAAATGCGATTGAGAAAGAAATTAAACCAGACAAGTTCAAGTCTTCCGCAAAGTGTAACAACGCCTGAACAGATGAAGTTCAGTGGAAAAGAATTATAGAAAGGAAAAGTCAAAATGAATAACCCACTTGTTGAAATTAAAAATATTCATAAAAATTTTGGTCCCTTAGAAGTACTTAAAGGTGTTGACTTTTCAGTTGATCAAGGAGAAGTTGTTTGTTTGATTGGAAAATCTGGTTCAGGTAAATCTACACTCCTTCGTTGTATAAATCTATTAGAAATCCCTGATAGTGGAATGATTCATGTGTTTGGTGAAGATGTTCTTTCTATCAAAAATATAAATCAATTCCGCAATCGTGTAGGAATGTGCTTCCAGCAGTTCAACCTATTTGGTAACTACTCTGTAATTGATAACTGCATCATGCCACAGGTAAAAGTATTAAAGGTTTCAAAACAAGAAGCTACTGAAACTGCAGTGCATTATCTTGAAAAAGTTGGCATGCAAGAGTTCGCAACTGCAGATGTCAGACGCTTATCCGGAGGACAAAAACAGCGTGTTGCGATTGCTCGTGCATTATGTATGAAGCCTGAAATCATGTTGTTTGATGAACCTACTTCTGCATTAGACCCAGAGATGGTAAATGAAATTTAGCAGTCATCAACCAGTTAGCAGAAGAAGGACTCACAATGATTCTTGTTACACATGAAATGAACTTTGCAAGAAATGTTGCGGATAGAGTTATCTTTATGGATAATGGTAAGATTGAAGAAGAAGGAACTCCTGAAGAAATCTTTACAAATCCAAAGAGTGAACGTACAAAAGAATTTTTAAATGCTGTTTTATAATTAACAAAAGGACTCGCATGCATGCAAGTCCTTTTCATTTTCTTATAGTGCTGTATCGTCAATACTGTTAAGATGCTCTTCAAGGTATGAAACAATTTCCTTAACTGTTCCCTCTTCAAATGGAACACGAATACCTGCTTCCTTTACAAGCTTTGTAAAGGATAACGTACCACCAAGTCTACATAACTTCTTATAGTCTTCCCAGTATGTAGGATCCTTCTTATCCATACGGATGAAGAATTGCTGTGCGCAAACTTGCGCTAATGTATAGTCGATATAGTAGAATGGGCTTTCGAAAATATGACCCTGTTGGTACCACCATGTACCTTCTTCCAAGATATCACAGCCTTCATAATCCTTATAAGGCATATACATCTTCTCTAATCTTCTCCAGCATGCCTTACGCTCTGCTGGTGTCATTTCTGGATGTTCATATACCTCATGTTGATAATGGTCTACTAATGCACCGTATGGCAAGAAAGTAATTGTTCCTGCCATATGTGCAAACTTGTACTTCTCGTTTCTTCTTTAAAGAATAATTCCATCCAAGGATATGCAAAAGAATTCCATAGACATAGAATCAATTTCAGCTGACTTTCCATTGTTGGACACTTCACATCAGATAAGTTCAATTTGGTCTGATAAAGTAGCTTGGAAAGCATGTCCCTGCTTCATGTGTTAATACATCACATCATCCCAGATGTTCCATTAAAGTTACTGAAGATAAATGGTACGCCATACTCATAAATTTCAGTCTCATAACCACCCATCTCTTTATTAGGGCGACTGATAAGATCCCATAGCTGATTAGAATTCATTACATCGATGAACTTACCAGTTTCAGGTGACATCTCATGATACATCTTCACTGCGTACTCAACTAATTCTTCTGCTGTACCATGAGGTTTTGCATTACCAGACTTGAAGGAGAATCCTAGGTCATAGTAAGCAAGCTTATCATAGCCAATACGCTTTCTCTGCTTTTCAAATAAACGTGTAGCAGCTGGTGTTACATAATCAAGAATCTGTTTACGATATCCTGCAACCATTTCTGCATTGTAATCTAAACGATTCATACGATAATAACCTAATTGAATGTAATTATCATAGCCAAGTTCCTTTGCCATTTGATGACGAATCTTTACTAACTTATCGTAGATTTCATCAAACTCAGCAGAATGTTCCTTAAACCAAGCCATCTTCGCTTCATAAGCCTTACGACGAACTTCACGATCAGGCGTATCAACCTTAGCACTAATTTCAGAAAGATTTAATACTTCACCATCAAATTCAATCTTCGCAGAAGCCTTTAATTTTCCATATTCACTTGTCAGTTTATTTTCTTCAATCATAAAGAGGCACAATACGTGGATCAAATGCCTTTAACGAACATTCACTTAATTGGAAGTAAGTCTCAGGAATTTCCTTTAATAATTCTTCTCTAAATGGTGCTTCTAAATACTGCCTTTAACTAGCTTCATTTTCAATTTACAGAATATTGTGGACCTGTTTCATCCCAATAGTTATTTTTCGCATCATAAAATTCATCAGCTGTATTGATACTATGGCGAATGTTAACGAGCACAATCATTGTATATAAATGACGACGTAACTTGTTCATACGCCAGAATGCATTTAAAAACGTTTCTGCATCTTTAGCTTGTCTCATCTCTGAAACAAGTTCTTCCATCTTAGCCTTTGTTTCTTCAAAGTCAGGACGGGTATATTTCATATCATTAAATTTTGTCATAGCAATAAACCTCCATGGCAGTATTTTAACACTGTTCAATAAACCTTGAAAGTCATACCCTCTTTTACTCGTAAAGTTCTTAGTGATTCATTCATACTACAGTATTGTTTCGTATCATTACATTGAATAATTATCAAATTAGATAATTGATACATATCACCAAAATCATCTCTCTTTAATACAACTAATTGCTCTCAGGATATCCTTTGAAAACTGATTATCTAAATTTACTCTACATTCATATTCTCTTTTAATCATTGGAAACTCAATATAAATACACAGAATATCACTACAACTCATGAATATCTCCCATTTGGAAAGAAACTGCATTCGAGTAAATTCTGATGTAACATGACTAAAGCTCATACCCATTCTTTTTGAATACATTTTTCAGTCGTAGAAAAATAAAAGCTTGTATTTCTTGTACATTATCATTACTTAAACTAATCTTACATGAAATTAGAGTTAGGATTCGATATGGAATGGTAACAACACTTTGATTTATGAGCAATAAATGAATATTATACTTTTGATTCATTTCAAGTAGTTTAACTAAAAATTCTTTATAGAGATCATTCTGCAAAAAGAGTGTTAAATCAGTAATGAAATAGATAAGAGCTTTCTCATATCGTTTTAGATTCCTAAATAGATCCATTATAAACTCTTGATTATCATTATGAATCAAATTGATGTTACTGTTGTTTTTACAAAAATAAGTCATCAATCATAAATACCTTTTTGGTTTCTTTGTTTGATTCGATACAACAAAAGTTTTACGATATTTTCTCGTTCTTGATAAGATTTACCAACAAACAAGTAGCTATGATGAACTTTAAAATCTAATACTAGTTTTGGCTGTGTAAATAGATAATAATCATCAATATCCCAATCGAAAAACTCTGTATCACAAGGAACTGGATATAACGATAATGGATTTAACCACAATTGTTTTACATTAGATGGATATAGTGTTCGTATTGTATTTAATACTTGTGTTATCTGTGCAGGTTGAGTTTGTTTTAAAGAAGATGATACTTCAATATTGCCTTGTTGGTCTAAGATTTCGATATGTCGTATTGGTTCTTTTCTTTGTATGAGCATAACCTGCCATACCGTATTGGATTCCGCCTGCATTGCATAGATAGAATTCCCCTGGTTTTTGTAAGAATGCGGCTCTCGTATCATGTAATACCTCCATTGAATCTTGTCTATCGGATACACGCATGCATATACGGAAATTTGTATTTGCCCATATTTGATCATTTACAACACCTGCAGGTTTTTGTGTAGCAAGAATTAAATGTATACCAGTGATCTACCTACACGGGCAATAACAATCAGTTCTTCTAAAAACTCTGGCCTTTCTCTTTTCAGCTCAGCAAATTCATCTACTACAATTACTAGTTCAGCTAATGAGGGATATTTGGTATTTGCTGTAATTGCCTTTCGATATGCATTTAAGTTAATAATAGGTGTTCCAAAATCGTTCGATACTTCTTTTAAATAGTTTTTCACGATAGAACATATATTCTTTAATGCATGCAAGGAACGTTTCATATCGTCAATATCAAGATTTGAAAGATTCCCACAGATATGGTAATTGATGATCTTTTAAGCACAATACAGAGCCTGCTCCACCACCTTTAAAATCGATTAATACAATCTGTAAATCATTAGGTGAAAATGAAATGGCTAAAGATAAAAGTAATGTAGTAATTAATTCACTTTTCCCACTACCTGTTGTCCCTGCAATCAGACCATGAGGACCATCACTTACATTCATGTATATCAAAAATAGATTGGTTGATTATATATGTCTTTCCTAAACGTATTTGCATAGATTTTGATATATCACTGCTACTCCATCTTTCATGTATATTTAAGTCTTCAATCCTATCCACATCATAAATGGAAAAGAAAGAGTGATTATTTGATATACAATTTTGTTTTAGCAGATATTGAATATCGTACATCTGTCATTATCAAATCATTCGATTTATAACATTTGATGGAATGTCTTTTTCTCATGATTTCGAACAATGATTGTATCTCCTTCTTTCATCAAAATGTGTTGCATTGTAATGTTCAACAATATCAAATGTAATCCAATCTTTCAGTTCACTCAAATATTGATTAGAAACGTTAAATAATACTTTTATACCATTAAAGTTTTGTGTTTTAACGTTTAATTCGTGTATAGACGATGATATACAACGTGATCCATTGTGATACATATGCGGTATCTTTTTTTAGCCAGCTATGTAAACATCATCTTTTAATTTGAATTAAACATGCGATTAGTACATCTTGATGACGATAAACTGCTGATAAATAGCGAAGAATATCGAAGAGATACTTATCTAAATGATGTAATACAACATGACTACCACTTTTAAGTTTTAAAAATATATGGAGCATCTAATGTATTCGCATATGCAACAATATCTTTTAAAACTCTCTTGAAATTCATAATCATGTTTCTGAAATTGAAATGGTTGTTCAAAGACATAGTTAATCGCTCCTTTGGTTTGACCAATCGGAAGATAAATGCATTTAGGATATAACTGTCTTTGGTAGCTGATTATGAATTGCCACCAGCTTTTTTTGTTGAATCTAAATAGTATTGATAAGTTCTATCAACTTTTCATTTTTAATTGTTCAAGATATGCTTGATACTCTTTTTTACGTAGTTGAACTTTTTTTCTGGTTTTCTTTTTTTCTCGTGTAGTTGTTGTAGTGGATTCCAAAAGAATTGTACTTAGCAACATCATACTAGGTAATAATATCATTGGTAACATATCCATAATATCTCTTCCATTCATATAACCACGATACATAGAGATAGATGCACCACTCATAGATGCTAAACTCATTGTTATTGCAGGACCTACAGAAAAAGATTACGGAACGTTTCTCATAATGACCGATATGTTCAGGCTCTTCTACTATTAATGTATATTCATCTATTAAATCAGGTTGATATATCGTATCTATTTCTTCATATTTAATTGGAGAAAGAAATGTTTTCTTAGGATTAAACAAACTTAAATGACAACTACTATTCGAAGGTTGATTTACAAGGATAAAATCATCTTCAAATTTTATTCGTAAATAATAAGTTTCAATAAATCACCTGATTTAAAATGAAGATTGATAGATACGTCTTTGATTTAAGTATGCATGTATGGAATCACTTACAATAACTTCCTTTTGTATCATGATTGATAGTAATTGCATTTCTTTCTAATCGTTCTGTTGAAACTGTTATATCATTCATGACTGTACCAATCATTATCATATCTTGATACAGATATGACTTGAATTGATTCCATCCTTGATAGAAAGGTAGCGCACTAAACTGAATTTCTTGTACTACACTAGATTCTTCACTCTTTTAATAAATAGGAAATTCCATCTTCTACAACTTGAATGACAACGCTATTATCTTGTTGATACAACGTAAAATGAGAACCGAATATTGTATGTTCTACTCGATTCTCATCAACCAATATCAAACATAGTTCATCTTTATACTCAGCATATAAAAATCATTTTCGATTTAACTCAACAACCAATATATGGCAGTGCACAAGGTGCTTTTTTATCCTTGTCTGAATCAATATATCAGTACCACCCTGTCTTCTTTCCTGTTACTTCTCCAAATGTGTTTACTACAGCAATCTCCTCATTCTTACTTGTATATATTAAATCTTCTATTGTGTATCCTTCTGGAAGTCCAGATACTTGTATGCCTGTACTGATACCAACACCAGTAATTAATGAATAATCTTTCAAAGTAATTCTCTTTTTAACTTGTATTGGATCAACTGTTGGTGCTTTTTCTCTATCCTCACAACTACAATGATCAACACTCATCCAGTTTTCATACGTTACCTTTCCTTTTGGAAATAATGGTGCATTGGATTCACTTAAAATCGGAATGTTTCTACCAAAGCCAAATCTTCCAGCAAGACTATTAGAACTGTTTAGTTTTAGATTACATAACCAATACGCATTTAATTCTGTACATACTTTAATGTCAGGATTTCCTTCTGATAACTCTTCTACAAGGTCTGGCTGTATATCTATATCGTATGCTTCAGCTTTTCCTTCGTCGTTATATAGATACGTTTTTGTACGGAAATACCCTTTTGCCCCTGCATCAACCTCCGCATCCATAATATTTTGATTGAACGCATGTAATGCAAGATTCGTACCAAGTGTGATACCTGTTTCAGCGCGAATTGATGCGGTAGCTTTCTTGCTATGATCAGTGATAATACGCATATTACCATTGCGAATTTCACATCCCACAACATGATTCTGTACAAATGCTAATTCTGCTTTGCCAGTTGCGTATATATTTAAATTTAACTTCATCACTACAGATACCATAGGCGCATTTGGTAAGGGAATTTTAACAGTGCAAAGCGTAAGTGTATCCGTCAAAACTTCTTGCTTTTGTTTGAAAAATATTTTTGAACTGTACTAATGAAAATCTTTCGGATTTAGTTTTGAAAAGTCGCCATACAACTCTTTATACATACCATTTCGTAAGCCAATATTCTCTGAAGTTGTAAAGTCTGCTTTTAAATAGCCATATTGAATTTTATCTTCATCCTTATCCCACTTGTATTGAATATGCAAATTATCTAATGCTGCATTTGCATAGAACAATCCACCAACTTGTAATTGTTTAGATACCTCTGCATGCAGAGAACTAGTCGTACCCTTTAGAGATACACGAAACCCTTTCATATCAAAAGTATGATTGATTAAACTTGTGGACATTAGGGACAGAGAATGACTCTGCTCTGTCCCTTCCTGTATGATATTTCCATTACCATCAAAAATTCTTGCATGGTTAAACTCTAAATCTGTACCGCCCTGTATCTCAAACTGATCAATGACATCTTCCATATTTACCAGTTCTAATGTTGTTTTAATCCCTTGATTTGTATACTCACATTTTAATATACGATAATATGCATCATCATATGTAATATACATTCCAGTTTGTATAGAAGAGTCTGATTGAAAGTATGCAGTTAATGTTTCCGCATCAAACTGATTAGGTTCTTCATCCGAAAATTGAACATCATCTTTTAATTGTACCGTTGTTTTTGTATCAGTAAATTTACGGTTATTAACAATATCAATAACCTGTGCTAAATATCCAAAAGCTTCCTCTTTTGAAATTACTTCTTTTGGACGAAAACGCTGACGCTCATCAAGGCTCATTAAGCCACTTGCAACAGCAGCCTTGACCTGGTCTGGATAACTACAATCTTGTAAGTCTTTAATAACATCTGATGACCTTCATGTGTTCTAGAGATAAGGTTCATCAATGTGTACGCAACCATTTCTCTTGTTAAAGTAGCGGATGGGTCAAATGCTTTTGATGGTGTTAATAGTTCCCACTCAACAGATGACTGAACAACACTGAAATAAGGAGAATTTGAACTAATATTTAAGTAATATGGCTCATCTTGTTGGTAGCTAGTAATACCTGCTTGTGTAGTCAGTTCTGTTAACCACTCTCCATTTTATTAACGTATCTGTCACTTTCTTTTTACATCCAACAAATGGAAGTAACATGCATAATACAAGTAGAGTGAGAACCTTCTTAATACTGAATACCGGACGCATTTCCTGTGATAGTAGATTCTAATGAATCATAGCTGGATACTGTAGTATCTAAAAACTTTGCATATGAATCAATCAGTACACGATACTTCTCAAAAACGATTTGCGAACAATTGGAAACGATTGCGAATTTCCTCACTACCATCTGAAACCCAAAGTACCATTTAACGATGTAATTTCTTTCTGCATTGCAGATAAATCATCATACATCAATTGATTTGTTGAACGTAGTTTGGCTGCTGTATCACTTACCTCAGCTAATGAAATTTGAATATTACTCATCTTTTTACCTCCTTTACATTCCTAGCATTCCAGCTTGACTCGTTAATTCATCTTGCGTATTACGATAACTACGCGCGCTATTACGTAAAAACTCAATATACTCCGTACATAAAATCGATAATTGTTTAAAGTCTGACTGTAATGCAGAAAGTTTCGTTGTAAATGCTAGGTTATCTTTTCCTTGCCAACCAGCATTCATCGCATCTACAGCAGAAAATAATGTTGCGACATTCTTCAGATAGGAAGTGTTACGTTCCTCCATGCGCATGGCACACGCTTCTAATTGCATTGGTTCTACGGTAATCTTTCTCATAGTACCTCCTTTCACTTTCTATATAGTGATATGAAGGCATCTTCCCCTAAAAAAAGCAGAAGATTTCTCTTCTGCTTCATAAACTATTCAGATTCTTTCTTTTCTTCTCGATGAATACGAGCAATGATTTCATCAATATGACGACCATTCATCTCTGTTTCATCAATCACAAAACTTAACTCAGGTACACGGCGAATTGTCATGCGCTTGGAAAGTTCTGAACGGATAAATCCTGCAGCACGGTTTAACGCACGTAAACCAGCTTGCATACGTGGATTTTGTCCTAAGAATGTTACAAAGACTTTCGCATAACTATGGTCATTTGAAACCTGAACATCTGTAATTGTGACAAATCCAACATCAGGATCTTTTACACCAAACTGGATAATTTCAGAAATATTCTTACGAATAATTCCTTCCAGTCTTTTTTGTTTTACACTTACCATACTTTATCCTTCTAATGGTACTTCACGATCTTCGTATGCTTCGATTGTATCTCCAATCTTAACATCGTTATAATTCTCAATCGTTAGACCACAATCAAATCCAGATAGTACTTCCTTAGCATCATCCTTGAATCTCTTAAGAGAAGCAAGTTTACCAGTGTAGATAACGATACCATCACGAATTAAGCGGATATTACAACGGGAAACAAGCTTACCATCTGTAACCATACAGCCAGCGATTGTACCAATCTTAGAAGCCTTATATGTTTCACGAATCTCAGCCTGTCCAATAACAACTTCCTTGTATACTGGCTCAAGCATACCCTTCATCGCAAGTTCCATTTCTTCTGTTGCCTTATAGATGATGTCATGCAAACGAATTTGTACGCCAGCTTCTTCAGCCTTTTTACGAATATTTGCATCAGGACGAACAGAGAAACCAATAATCATCGCATTCGATGCACTAGCAAGCATGATATCAGATTCTGTAATTGCACCAGCTGTAGCGTGAATAACATTCACACGTACACCAGATACATCTAACTTCTCCATGGAGGACTTTCACAGCTTCAGCAGAACCTTGTACATCCGCCTTGATGATAACTGGAATTTCCTTTAAATCACCAGATTCAATCTGTGATGATAAGTCTTCTAAGCTCATTGCACTTGTCTTACGACGGTCGGCATCAATCTTACGACGCTTACGTCTATCCGCAACTGCACGTGCTTCCTTTTCATTCTCATAAGAACGGAAGATATCACCAGCTTCTGGTACATCATTTAAACCAATAATCTCTACTGGGCGTGATGGACCTGCTGTCTTAAGTTCATTACCATTTTCATCTGTCATACGACGTACTTTACCAAAACATGTACCAACTACAACTGGATCACCATGTTTCAATGTACCATTCTGTACAAGCAATGTCGCAACTGGACCTCTGCCCTTATCGAGTTTTGCTTCAACAACTGTACCAGTTGCTGTACGGTTAGGGTTAGCCTTTAATTCCTTTACATCAGAAACAATTAAGATTGTTTCTAATAATTCATCAATACCATCACCCTTCTTCGCACTGGTATTGACGAAGATTGTATCGCCACCCCATTCTTCAGGCATGATTCCAAGTTCAGCCATTTCAGACTTAACGTGGTCAGGATTTGCATCAGGCTTATCCATCTTGTTTACAGCAACAATAATTGGAACACCAGCAGCCTTGGCGTGGTCAATTGCCTCACGAGTCTGTGGCATAACACCATCATCAGCCGCAACAACAATAACAGCTAAGTCAGTCACACTAGCACCACGAGCACGCATAGCAGTAAATGCTTCGTGACCTGGAGTATCTAAAGAAAGTAACCTTACGTCCGTTGACTGTAACCTGGTACGCACCGATTGCCTGCGTAATACCACCAGCTTCGCCAGCAGCTACCTTAGAACGACGGATTGTATCCAATAGTGTTGTCTTACCATGGTCAACGTGACCCATGATAGTTACAACAGGTGGACGTTCTTGTAAGTCTTCAGCAGAATCTTGTTCTTCATCTTCCAAGCTATCTGCTTCTCTTTCTTTCACCTTAACGGCTTCAATGTTGTAATTCATGCATACAAGTTCAACCATTTCATCTTCAAGTGCACTATTAATGGTAACCATCTTACCTTCCATAAACAATGCTTTGATGAGCTCACTCGATTGACGATTTAATTTATCTGCTAATTCACCAACTGTAATACCATCACTGAATGTAATCTCTGTAATCTCTACTGGTTGTTTAGATTGATGATTCTCATTTTTGTTAAATGGTTTTTTCTTCGTATTATTACGATTGTTGGAAACATTCTTCTTATTTGCAGGTTTGCGTTTTGTTGGAACTGGCATTTATGTACCTCTCTTTCTTTGTTTGAGATTTGCATCTCGAAATACTGTATCGGTAACATCCCTTCCTTTCAAAATGGATACCACTACTTCATTGCTTTCGCAATTTCATCCCAGAATTCATCTGGAATCTTTTGTGATAATGCTTTTGCTAAAGCATTATTCTTCTTAGCAATTTCAATGACTGCTAAATCTTTCTTTAAATATGCACCATGGCCATTTGTTCTACCTGTTGTATCAACAGCTAATGTACCCTCTGGTGTTCTAACAACACGGAGCAACTCCTTTTTAGGGAGCTGTTCTCCGGTTGCTACACATTTACGCATTGGAATTTTCTTAGGCATGCTTACATGTTTTCATCGTCATCGTAGTATTCTTCATACTCATCGTAGTCGATGTCATACTCCTTCTCTGCTTCAGATTCCTGTTGAGCTTCAATTTCAGCCAACTCTTCTTCACTATAGACAGGACGATTGTCAGCAACAAGCAAGTTCTTCTTGATTTGTTCTTCAAGATCCTTGTTTCTAACCTTGTACTCTTCTTCATCCTTCTTCTTTTTCTTCTTATACTTCGAATCAGTATTCTTAGGCTTAGAAGAATCAACAAGTTTTTCAAAGTGTGAAACATAAGTAGCCTTCTTAGCTAGTTCCTCTAAGTCCGCATGCTTACGAGAAGCTTCTTTTTCTTCTGCAGTCTTTTCAACTACAACTGGCTTCTCCTCTTCAACTGTCTCTTCGACTGCTTCGACCACAGGTTCTTCAGCAGGTGCTTCTTGATGTTCTTCTTCATCTGGCTGATTAGAAATCTCATCGATGATTGTATCGTTTACTCTTTCCATCATTTCTTCTGGAATATAGTCTTCATCTTCATCAACAATCGCATCAGGATTTTCAGCTCTGAACTTAGCAATCGCTGCAAGTCTCTTTTCTTCTTCTTCCTTAGCAGCAGCCTTTTGACGTTCAACGTCCTTAGCCTTCGCTTGTTCAGCTAACTTTTGCTTCATCACTTCAGCCTGAGCGAGTAATTCGTCATAATCCTTGCCCATATCTTCGAGTTCTTGACGTGTCTTAATATCAATCTTATGACCTGTTAATTTCACAGCTAAACGAGCATTCTTACCACGCTTACCAATCGCAAGAGACAATTGATCTTCGCTAACGATAACAAGCAGACTATTATCATCCTGTCCTGGTAGAACAGAGATGATTTCCGCAGGTGCTAACGCATTCTTAACTAGTTCTGTTATATCATCACTCCATTGGAAGATATCAATCTTTTCACCATGTAATTCATCGATAATCTTTTGAACACGTGAGCCACGAGGACCAATACATGAACCAATTGGATCTACATCAGGATTATGTGAGAGAACAGCCATCTTTGTTCTTTCGCCAGCTTCACGAGCAATTGACTTAATTTCAACTACTCCTTGGTAAATTTCAGGAACTTCCTTTTCGAATAAACGCTTAACAAGTGTCGCATCAGCACGTGATACTAATACCTGAGAACCTTTTGTTTCCTTTTGTACATCAGTAATTACAACGCGGATGCTTTGTCCTTCTGTTAGTTTCTCGTGAGGAATTTCAGCTGACTTAGAAAGTAAAGCAACTGTCTTACCTAAACTAATTAATGTGAACTTATCCTTAACGGATTCAACAGTACCAATAACCATCTCATCTTTTTGGTCAATATATTCGTTGTAAACTGCAACTTTTTCAGCTTCACGAATCTTTTGACGGAATACATTCTTAGCTAGTGAAGCAGCTGCACGTGACATCGAAGTGATTTCCTTCTTTCACGAACTTGTCCACCTAATTCAGCGTTAGAATCAATCTTCTTAGCATCTTCTAATGAGATTTCTAATTCATCATCTTCCACTTCTTCAACAACGTTGTAGTACTGGTAGATATCAATCGTCTTACTCTTCTTATTGATTTCCGCCTTTACTTCGATATCCTGTAATTCAGAATCCTTCTTAAATGCTTTCGCAACAGCTTCTGTTAATGCCTCTAATACGATATTTTCAGGCACGTTCTTGTCATCTTCCACACCGCGAATCGCATTGAGAAGTTGTGTGTATTTAATCTCCATGATTTCTCCTTATAATTTAATTGCTAATCTAGCAAAAACGAAATATTGTTCTTTTCAATCGTAGCAGTGCGCTTTACCGCTTTATCACGATACTCTAATTCAATCGTATCAGCACTAACAGCACGAACATATCCAGTAATCTCTACCATATTCTTAAATGGTTCCTTGAGTTCTACATAGATATATTCATCTACTAACTGTTCAAACTCAGCATAATCCTTAATCTCTCGCTCTGCACCAGGGCTACAGACTTCCAAACTATACTCTTCTTTGATTGGATCATACTTGTCCAAGACTACACCAAGCTTTTCACTTACCTCTGCACAAATATCTAAGTCAATCGCATGTGCATCATTGTCAATTGCGACCTGTAATGTCTTTTCATTACTAAGCCAAACAATCTCGTAAAGTCGAACGTGGCATTCGTCAAATACTGGCTGAAATAATTCAATCAATTTATCAATGTTTTCCATATGCCTCCAGACATAACACAAGGAGAGCTTCCGCTCTCCTTATTTCGCTTACAATATACCCCATTTTAAAGGGATTTTCAAGCATATTCCTCTATAGAATAAGATTATTCCTCATTTTTTGTAAACATCCGTGCACAGGCAACTGCCTTTTGCCAACGCTCATATAAATCATTTACATCTGAGATATTCATCATCGGTGTAAAGATATGACTATTTCTTTCTCGCTTTAACTCTTCTAAGTTAGTCCAATACCCAACTGCAAGCCCCGCTAGATACGCTGCACCAAGTGCAGTAGATTCAACGTTTTCTGGACGCTCAATTGCACATTGCATAATATCACTTTGAAACTGCATCAGATAATCATTAGCAGAAGCTCCACCATCTACACGTAATGACTGAATCGCAATGCCAGAATCTTCTTTCATCGCATCAAGAATATCTCTATTTTGATAGGCAATAGAATCTAATGTTGCTTTTGTCATATCCTCTTTACTTGTACCACGTGTAATACCAAACATCGCACCCTTACAATCATTATCCCAATATGGAGCACCTAACCCTACAAATGCAGGAACTACAATCAATTCATGTTCTTCCTTTGCAGATAAAGCAAGTTTCTCCGACTCTTTTGCCGTCTTAAAAAACTTCAACTGATCACGTAACCACTGTACCGCACTACCAGCAACAAACACTGATCCTTCAAGCGCATAAGTGATCTCACCCTGATAACCCCAAGCAATTGTTGTAACCAAACCATGCTTACTTGGATGTGGTTTATTACCAGTATTCATTAACATAAAGCAACCAGTACCATAAGTATTTTTTACGCTGCCACGCTCGAAGCACTGTTGTCCAAATAGTGCAGCTTGTTGGTCACCGGCAGCGCCAGCAATCGGTACACGCTTACCAAAGAAATACTCAGAAGCAGTATATGCAAAAATACAACTACTATCTTTTACCTCCGGTAACATACACATCGGAATATTAAGAAGACTGCATAATTCATCATCCCACTTCTTATCATAGATATTAAATAACATTGTTCTAGATGCATTACTGTAGTCCGTCACATGTGCTTTCATTCCAGAAAGACACCATATTAACCAAGTATCAATTGTACCAGCAAGTAACTCACCACTTTCTGCACGCTGTTGACCATTTTCAATATGATCTAAAATCCAACGAATCTTCGTTGCAGAGAAATATGGATCAAGTTGAAGTCCTGTCTTTTCACGAATCATGCTCGCATGATTATTCTGTTTTAACTGATTACAGATTTCTGCAGTTTGACGAGATTGCCAAACGATTGCCTTATAAACAGGAATGCCTGTTTTCTTATCCCATACAACCGTTGTCTCACGTTGGTTAGTAATACCGATACCTTCAATCTGTTCTGGTTTGATATTAGCGTCCAGCATACTTTGCATCATACAAGACAATACAGACAACCAGATTTCATTCGCATCATGTTCTACCCAACTAGGTTTAGGAAAGTATTGTTGAAATTCTTTTTGCGCAGAAGAAACAACCTTAGCATCATGATTAAAGATAATCACTCGTGAACTTGTTGTTCCTTGGTCAATCGACATAATATATTTTTCCATACATATACCTCTATTCTTTAATAAAGCGAACTTTAATTTCTTATTAGATTAAGATATTCATCTTCAGTCATATCTTGACTAAATATACAATTATATTCTTTTTATAGTTAATTTTAATTTATCAAAATTATCTTGTAATACATACTTTAAAGTATTCAATATATGAGTCTTTCATCCATTTAAAACATTCTTCTAAAGTATTAAAATCTGGGTTATTGATTTTTGTACCCATACTATTATCTGGACATGCACTCCATTTCCCATTTATACAAGCAAGTACTTGAGTATGTGTATGATGAAAATCATTTGAAAGATATTCTAAGAAAAAAATGATTTGCATGCAATTCCATTTTTTTCTACAATATAGTTTTATAAGTTCACTTAAATCCCAGCACCACCCACAATTATTATGAATAATTTGTTCAGGCGTAGAAAAATGAGTACTGATACTTTTTAAAGTCTTCATCACCGAGAAAGTGTAAATTATTATTTTGATCCTTATATCCATACCTTATCGAGCTAATATAGTCAAAAAACTCATTCAAATGTAAAGACAAAATATCATCTAAATCATTTTGCAATTCTACAGCCATAAGCTACTACTCCTATACACACATAATTGTTTTTTTAATTATAACGTATTAAAAAGGACTGCCAATATAATAGCAGCCCTAATCATCAATTACTTAGACTTTTTAGTTGTCTTTTTTGCAGGAGCTTTTTTAGCTACTGGCTTTTTCGCTACAGCCTTAGGAGCTGCTACTTTCTTAGTAACTTTCTTAACAGCTTGTTTTTTCGCTACTGGTTTCTTAGCAACTGGCTTAGTAACCTTTTTAGTTGCAGGTTTTACTACCTTCTTAGAAGCAGCCTTCTTTGTAGACTTCTTTGCTACAGGTTTAACTGTTTTCTTTGCAGGAGCCTTCTTAGCCACTGGCTTAGCTACCTTCTTGGAAACTGTCTTTGTTGTTGCTTTCTTAGCTACTGGTTTCTTAGCAGCAACCTTCTTTGTAGCCTTCTTTGCAACATGTTTTCTTTGCAGTCTTCTTTGCTACAACAGATGATTTTACATCAGCACGAATTGCGGCTTGCGCAGCTGCTAAACGAGCGATAGGAACGCGGTATGGTGAGCAAGAAACATATGTTAATCCAACACGTTGGAAGAACTCAATACTTACAGGGTCACCACCATGTTCACCACAGACACCTAAGTGAATATCCTTACGTGTTGAACGGCCCTTTTCGCAAGCCATAGAGATGAGCTTACCAACACCATTTACATCTACGTGTGCGAATGGATCGTTATCGTAGATATGCTTGCTGTAGTAATCATCTAAGAACTTACCAGCATCATCACGTGAGAATCCAAATGTCATCTGTGTTAAGTCATTTGTACCGAAACTGAAGAATTCAGCTGTCTCTGCTAATTCATCAGCATTTAACGCAGCACGTGGAATCTCAATCATTGTACCGATCTTATAATCCTGCTTCACTCCAGCTTCCTTGATTACTTCGTCAGCAGTTGTACGAATAATCTGTGCAACATAATCAAGTTCCTTCTTTTCACCAACTAATGGAACCATGATTTCTGGAACTAACTTCCAACCACGGTGCTTCTTGTTGATATTGATAGCAGCCTTGATAATTGCGCGTGTCTGCATGACACCAATCTCTGGATATGTAACGTCTAGACGGCATCCACGGTGACCCATCATTGGGTTGAACTCATGTAAGTTTGCTGCTGCAGCCATCAAGTCTTCTACAGAGATACCTAATGCCTTCGCAACTTCTAATGATTCAGCTTCAGCCTTTGGTAAGAATTCATGTAAAGGTGGATCCAATAGACGGATAGTAACACTTCTGCCACCCATTGCTTCGAAGATACCTTCAAAGTCACCTTGCTGCATTGGTTCTAATTGCTTTAATGCAATCTGACGTTGTTCAACGTTTTGAGCAACTACTAATTCACGGATAGCCTTAATACGTTCAGGAGAATTGAAGAACATATGTTCTGTACGAACAAGACCAACACCCTCAGCACCGAAACTTACAGCTCTTGCTGCATCTTCTGGTGTATCAGCGTTTGTACGAATCTTCATTGTTCTACGCTCATCAGCCCACTGCATGAACTTCTTGAAAGTTACCAGAAATTGTTGCTGGAACAGTCTTGATTTCTCCACGGTAAACTAAACCTGTAGAACCATCTAGAGAGATAATATCTCCATCCTTGAATACTTCACCCTTTACTGTGAATTGTAACTTAGCTTCGTTAACCTTAATATCTCCACAACCAGATACACAGCATGCACCCATTCCACGAGCTACTACAGCTGCGTGAGATGTCATACCACCACGTACTGTTAAGATACCTTCAGATACATGCATACCTTCGATATCTTCTGGTGATGTTTCTAGACGAACTAAGATAACCTTGCGTCCCATCGTTGCCTTTGTCTTAGCTTCTTCAGCAGTGAATACGATTTCACCGCAAGCAGCACCTGGTGAGGCAGCTAAGCCCTTAGCAATTACATCATTCTTCTTTTTCTTTAAGTCATCTGCATCAAACTGTGGATGGAGTAAGTCATCTAATTGCTTAGGATCTACCATGAGTAACGCTTGATCCTTCGTTACAAGACCTTCCTTCTCCATATCTACAGCAACCTTTAAAGCAGCTGCAGCTGTACGTTTCGCATTACGTGTTTGTAACATGAATAGTTTTCCATGTTCAATTGTAAATTCCATATCTTGCATGTCATGGTAGTGCTTTTCCAAACGTGCACAGATATCTGTGAAGTCCTTATATGCCTTTGGCATTGCCTTCTTAAGTTCTGCAATTGGAGAAGGTGTACGGATACCCGCAACAACGTCTTCACCTTGCGCGTTAATTAAGTATTCACCAAATAATTTTCTTTCACCTGTTGCAGGGTTACGAGTAAAGGCAACACCTGTTCCGCAATCATCACCCATGTTACCGAAATACCATGGTTTGAACGTTTACAGCTGTTCCCCAAGAACTTGGGATATCGTTCATCTTACGATAGAAGATAGCACGGTCATTATTCCATGAACGGAACACAGCTTCGATTGCACGTTCTAATTGTACTGTTGGATCCTGTGGGAAATCTTCCTTCAATTCTTTCTTATAGAAAGCCTTGAAACGATTTGTTAATTCGAACATGTCCTCAGCATCTAATTCGATATCCTGAGTAACGCCCTTCTTTTCTTTTAACTTCATCAATGATTTCTTCAAAACGTGATTTGGATAATCCCATTACAACATCAGAGAACATCTGCACGAAACGACGATAAGAATCGTATGCAAATCTCTTGTTGCCAGTCTTCTCTTCAACAACCTTAACAACTTCATCATTCATACCTAGGTTAAGAATTGTGTCCATCATACCTGGCATAGATGCACGTGCACCTGAACGTACAGAAACAAGTAAAGGATTCTCTAATCCACCTAATTTCTTACCTGTTGCCTTCTGTAGCATTTCAACATGCTTGTGAATTTCGTCCATGATATTCTTGTTGATTTTCTTACCATCTGCGTAATATGCATTGCACGCTTCAGTTGTGATGGTAAATCCATCCGGTACTGGCATACCTAAAATGCTCATTTCAGCAAGGTTAGCACCTTTACCACCGAGCAGTTCACGCATGGAACCATTACCTTCAGAAAACTTATAAACATACTTTTTAGTAGCCATTATAGCCTCCCTTTATCTACTGTTTGATTATAAAGCAACCGGTTACATTTCTCAATACATACAAATCACTTTTGTGAGATTATCCAAGAAATTAACTTACTATTTTCCATGCACGCATGAAATAGAAAAGACGATATCTTATCGATACCGTCTACCCAATTTATTATTTTACATACTTTTTAATGAAGTCAAAGAATCGTGGGAAGTATTGTGGATCACTTGTTAAATTACCAAATCCGCCCTGCTCTGAAACATACATCTCTTTCTTGCTTGCACAAGAATAATAGTTATCATACGCGTGGCTAATTGGAACGACGTGATCTTGTAAACCATGTAGGAATAACATCGGAGTTACAGCGTTTCTTAACTGACGTTGTGTACTAATATCATTGAGACTAAAATGCAATACTTGTCTTACATAGAAGTCGACAGATGGCATCACAAACTTACCATTGAACTTTGTAATATCCTGCACTTGTGTTTGGATGATATCTTTTATTTCTTTATATCCACCTTCTGCAATGGCACACTTTACATTACGTGGTAAATAATCACCAACCGCATTCATAACAGAAACTGCACCTACATTTATTCCAAATAATACAATCTCCGCCAGTGGATCAAGATTGACTAAGTAGTTAATCCAACTAATTAAAGTCATAGTGTTCACACCAACCAAGACCAGTATATTTACCTTCAGACATTCCATAACCACGTGCATCCGGTGCTAAGATATTGAATCCACGATGGTCAGCCTCCCACATATGTTCTAGTAAAGTTCCACTATAAGACGCAATTCCATGTTGGATGATAATCCACTTATGAGAGTCTTCTTGATTCACGATACGTAATGCATGTAGTTTTAACCCATCGTAAGAATCAATGAAATCATCGAAACGATTGCTATGTGCAAACCACTCATTTTTTTCCACCTGTAATAATGGTAGCTGCATTGACGCACCACATTTTTGTAAAAATCTACTATTCTGTAAATCAAACGCATTGCGGAATACATAGTATCCAGCACCTGCATATGCACTTGCACCAGCCACAGCAGTAACACCCAATACTTTTAATAGCGTATGCTTGTTTTCTTTATTTGACATACTGCACCTCCGTCAATCATGGATTGTTATCATGATTATAACATGTCCACTACTTTTTCAATACATTTAAGCGCTCTTCAATAACAGCGTATTGTTTCTGATATGCTTCGAGTTTTTGTTTTTCATTTTCAATCTTCGCTGCTGGAGCCTTCGCAATAAATCCTTGGTTAGAAAGAATTCCTGTAGAACGTGCAATCTCAGACTTAAGTCTTTCAATCTCTGCTTCAAGCTTCTTGATTTCTTCTTCTGGATTACTTAATTCGCTAGATGGAATATATAAGCTACCACCTTGAATTGTTTCGACTGTTAAGTCTCCTTCAAGTATATCCTGCCACTGTGCCTTTGCAAGCTCATGATAATTGCAGACATTGCTTCATCCGCCATGATTGTATTACCATCAAGATCCTTTAATGCAATATGAATTAATGTAGATGGTTTCAAATCATTTACAATCTTAACTTCACGAATCTTTTGAATTGCAGAGATTACTCTTGCCATTGCTGTTAAATCACAAGCAGTTACATTTTCAATCACAGTTGGCCATGATTCTAAGTTGATACTTTCCTTAGCACCTGGTAATAAATCATAAATCTCTTCTGTTACAAAAGGCATAAATGGTTGTAATAAACCAACAATAGCCTTTAAACATACGTATAGTGTTGATTGTGCAGCATGTTTAGCTACTTCATCCGTACCATTTAATGCCGTCTTGCTCATCTCAACATACCAACTACAGAAGTCATCCCATACAAAGGAATATAGTTCGTTACCAACTAAAGCAAATTCATACTTCTCCATGTTTTCAGTAACATGTGTAATTGTTTCGTTAAGACGATTGATAATCCATGAATCCGCAAGTGATAGATTTGTTAAATTGACATCTTCTACTTTCATTCCTTCAGGAAGGTTCATGAATACAAATCTAGACGCATTCCAAATTTTGTTAATAAAGTTACCGGCTGCCTCAACCTTTTCAGGAATATAACGCATATCCTGTCCTGGTGTTGAATTTGTTGTTAAGAAGAAGCGTAATGCATCGATACCATACTCCTCAATAACCTTCATTGGGTCAATACCATTACCAAGTGACTTCGACATCTTACGACCTTGTGCATCACGCAATAAACCATGAATGAGTACATCTTTAAATGGACGATTCTTTGTAAAGTGTCTTGCTTGGAATGCCATACGAGCAACCCAGAAGAAGATAATATCGTAACCCGTAACCATTGTATTGGTTGGATAATAACGTTCTAGATCTGCAGTTTCTTCTGGCCAACCTAATGTCGCAAATGGCCATAGAGCACTGGAGAACCATGTATCAAGTACATCTTCATCCTGTACCCAGTTCGTTGTATCTTCTGGATCAGTTTCACCAACGTATGTTTCACCAGTCACAGTGTTGTACCATGCAGGAATGCGATGGCCCCACCACAACTGACGAGAGATACACCAGTCTTCAATATTCTCTAACCAACCATTGAATGTCTTTTCAAAACGTTCTGGATAGAAGTTAATCTTTGTTTCCTCATCTGCTTGATACTTTAGTACATCTTGAGCAAGTGGCTTCATCTTAACAAACCACTGTTGTGATAGATACTGTTCAACAACGCAATGTGTACGTTCAGAGTGCGCTACGTTATGTGTCATCTCTTCAATCTTAACGAGGTTTCCATCTGCTTTCGATTTGCTTTTACAAGAGCTTCACGTGCTACATAACGATCCATTCCTTCATACTTACCACAGAGTTCATTCATTGTTCCATCTGGATTCATACAGATTGGCTTTTTCTAAATGATGTCTTTCCGCAATCGCAAAGTCGTTAGGATCGTGTGCTGGTGTACACTTCATCGCACCAGTACCAAAACCAATCTCTACATAGTCATCACCGATAATAGGTAACTCCTGTCCATTTGCTGGGTTTGTAGTATGTTTGACCAATCAAGTGATTCAGTGTTTCATCGTTAGGGATTTACCACAACACAAACATCACCAAACATTGTTTCAGGACGTGTTGTTGCAACGACGAACTCTTCACCAGTTTCCTTTACAACATATTTGAAGTGATACATCTTACCTGGATCATCTTGATAATATACTTCGATATTACTTAATGCAGTGCGTGCTTCCGGATCCCAGTTAATGATACGCCAACCACGATAGATTAAACCTTCATTGTAGAGTTTTACAAATACATGACGAACTGCATCGTTAAAACCATCATCCATTGTAAAACGTTCACGACTATAATCTAATGAGTTTCCAAGTTTACCCCATTGTGTACGGATTGTCTTGGCATATTCTGCCTTCCACTCCCACGCACGTTCCAAGAACTTTTCACGTCCTAAATCATAGCGAGAAATACCTTCACTCTTTAAGCGTGCATCAACCTTTGCCTGTGTCGCAATACCCTGCATGATCCATACCTGGTAAAAACAACATGTCATAGCCCTGCATACGCTTATAACGTGCAATAATATCCTGTAATGTATTATCCCAAGCGTGACCGATATGCAAAATACCAGTAACGTTTGGTGGAGGAATCACAATTGTAAAATGGATCTTTCGATTTATCACCTGCAGTGAAATATCCTTTTTCAATCCATCGGTTGTATTTGCCTTCTTCTACGGCTTTGTGGTCATACTTTTGTGCTAGATTCTTTTCCATATTACCTTCTCCTTAAACATAAAAAAACGTCCTATGCATAGGACGTGTATAAACGTGGTACCACCTTTGCTTACTTCTCAAATAGCGTAACGTGCATCACTACGGTATCTTCTACTACTAGTTCAAAGACACAGCTCCAAGACTACTTCATATTTTCGTTTTATCTGTTTCCACCAATCACAGACTCTCTATCAAAACAGCCAATATTACTACTTCTTTTCTTTGCTTTGGTTAGATTATACCATTGTATCCATCATTTTCAATCAAAAAATAGCTTAATGAATTATGTTAGATTATAAATATATATTATTCAACTTTTTTTCTCATCCTTGTAGTTTACTTTGATAATTTCCTTGTCATCAATACATATCTCTTCGTGAGCAAAAGATATGCTAACAAGACATATTATGTTGATTTTTAGAAAATATATTGTGATTAAAAAAATCCTGTTACTCACCAAACTCTTTTTATCCAATCACCAAAAGATATCAATTGATATCCTTGGAACACTAGCGTCCCTTCCATACCAATATTTACAACATTATAGATAAACACACTTACTTCAAAAATTCTTTTCTCCTTTTTCTGTCATAAAAACCAATTCATATAAATCCTCTGGAGTTGGAATTTTCCCTGGAACAGCAAAAATACTCACTCACTTTTTTTATCAATTAATTTTGCAAAAACCGATTCTCTTTTATATTTATTCTTTGTGTATCTAAGCATATTCATCGCCTCCTGAAACACACTACCTTTTTGTTTATTATAAACTAAAAATTGTGAACTTTAAACAAAAATTAGACTCTACAGCGTGCACATACTTACTTTTTGATATAAACTGTTCGTTCGATGAAGATGAAATAAAAAAATGGATAAAAGCTTTCATCATACGGTATAAACTTCTTTAAACCAATCATATCTAAGATTTCTTCAATACCTGCCCATTTTACTGCCTGTACTTCTTCATACTGAAGTGTTAATTTTGAAATATCAATCTCTTTTTTTCTAAAAATATAAATATCATCAAAACCTTCACTAAAAATACTTTGTAATAACAGGTGGTATATTTTTCTAAATCAATCTTTAATCCAAGTTCTTCAGCAACTTCTCGCATTGCTGCCTGACGACTATTTTCACCAATCATAGCAGAACCACCAACTGTTACATCCCACATATTAGGGCCATCCCTCTTTAAAGGATTGTCTTTGTTGAATCAACATTTGGTTTTTTGCATTAAAGATACATACATGTACAACTAAATGATACAGATCTTTTGGAATATCATCTCCACGTGTTATTACATGATTTATCTTTTCGCGATCAATTGTATATAAATCCCACTTTTCCATAATAATCCTTCTTTCTATTATCAAAAAAATCCGTTTAACCGGATTATAAACGAATAATTGATTTTACAATTGGTAATCGCATTACAAATGCCGTGATTCTACGATCAGCTTCAAAGAAGAGAATATAGATAATCAGTTTGATATATGGATGTAAACTCAAGAATCCATTTACGATACTAAACAAGAATACAAAAACCATATATATAGCAATATATATCGCAAATGTCATCAAGAAGTAAGCAACCTGATTCATACGTAAATTTCGTTGTTCATCTCTTCTACTCATATAGGTATTTTATTCAAAACAAGAAATGATTTCAACCATCAAAAAAGGAAGATACATAACGTATCTTCCAAAAATCTTAATAGTGAATGTATTCGAATCTTGATGGATTAGAGATAACACGTGAGTATGGTTGACCATTACGGCTTGCACCACATTCAGATGTAATAACAGAACCATCAGTTGTAATACCCTCTACGATTGCAACGTGACCATAGTAACCATCTGAACCTTCTTGTCCAGCTGCGAATACCATAACGTCACCAACCATCGGTGTATTAGAAACAGAATAACCTAAACTACGAGCCGTATTTGCCCATTGATTACCATTACCCATCAAACTACCAGCAGTTAAACCTAACTGATGACGACGGATATATACCCACCATGTACATTGGCTAAATGAGTAATTATTACCAGTATCACCAGTTTCATGATCCGTAATTAATCCCGCTTTTGCGTAAGCCTTCCAAGCTTCATCAGCATCCGCAAGCAATTGCGCAGAACTGATAAATGCACTCGAACTAGAACTATTTTCAAGTGCCTGTTTCGCAGCTTGAATCTTTTCATTTTCTTTCGCTTTACGCTCTTCTTCAATCTTGTTATCAATCACTTCCTGAGGCGTCTTTACTGTAACATTTAATTGCGCAAATGACTTATTACCAGTCGTATCAACAACAGTATATAAAACTGTATAGTTACCATCTGTTGACATATCTACATTACCAGTGATTGTTAATGCTGGTAAAACACCAGAATCATCATTGATATAAGAGATATAGTTAGATGCATTCCAAGTATCACCATTGTTAACCGTAACAGAATCAGACTTCAGTTTGATAACTGGAGCAGTACTTGTTACAACCTTAATCAATACCTTTTGGATAAAAGAATATCCTAGTGTCTTATCGTCAGTATCTTTATTGACTAAAGTTACACGTGCAGTTGCCTGTTGAATACCTGTAAGGTTACGATCAAAGCCTTCCAATATCAACTTTGTTTTGCCCATATCGATATTCTTATAATCCATATCTGTTAGAGACTGACTTCTTTCCTGTAGGATAGAATGCTTGATTGTCTCTTGTGGATTTAAATCAGCAGAACTAACTTCGATGACCGGTAAAACTTCTGTGTCAATTGTTGGAGCTGTGTTATCCGCATATACATGTTGTACAGAAGCATATCCACCCAATAATACTGTGGCGATATACGCTGCCGCAACAAGACTTGTCTTCTTATTTTTCTTGTTAAACATATCATTATTTTATATGATTCTTTGCATTCTTTGCAAGAAAACGGATATTTTTCACACAAAATTCACGCATTTTCAAGGCTTTTTACATAAAAAAGCACACATTTTAACCGTGTTCGCTTAAATATATTCTTAAAATAATGTATCTGTATGTGTGATATGTAAATGCTCATAAGCCTTCTCAGTTACCACACGACCACGACTTGTACGATTCACAAATCCAATCTGTATGAGATATGGTTCATATACATCTTCTAGTGTTGTAGTCTCTTCCGATATTGCATTTGCAAGAGATTCAAGACCAACAGGACCACCATGGAAACGTTCAATAATGCCACGTAAGTAACGAATATCGACTTCGTCTAATCCAAGGGAATCCACCTTCAAACGGTCTAGTGCAGTCTGTGCAATATCCCTAGAGATATGACCATCATTAAGCACCTGTGCAAAGTCACGGATACGACGTAATAGACGATTGGCAATACGTGGTGTTCCACGAGAACGACGTGCAATCTCATCCACTGCAGCAGTATGAATTGGTGCGTTCAATACACGTGCTGTACGACTCACAATCGAACATAACTGTTCTTGATTATAGTACTCAAGCTTCGCCACGATACCAAAGCGGTCTCTTAGTGGTGCAGATAAATCACCAGCACGAGTCGTCGCACCAACAAGAGTAAATGGAGGTAGATCCAAGCGAACACTTCTTCCACCTGCTCCATTTTCACCACCAACCATAATATCTAATTCAAAGTCCTCCATCGCAGGATATAAAACTTCTTCTACTTGCTTTTGGTAAACGATGAATTTCATCGATAAACAATACATCTCCTGGCTCTAATACTGACAATATCGCTGCTAAATCACCAGCTTTTGTAATGGATGGACCAGAAGCCACTCTAACCTTAGAGTGCATCTCATTGGCTAGAATAAACGAAAGTGTAGTCTTACCTAATCCTGGAGGACCATACAAAAGAACATGATCCAAAGATTCATTTCTCTGCAAAGCCGCCTGAATATAGATACGTAAGTTTTCTTTTAACGTATCTTGACCTATATATTCATCAAGTGTTTGCGGACGAAGACTTTCTTCATCATCACCCATTTCTGCATTTGCAGATAACAAACGATCACTCTCTTCCATATGCCTCCTTTACTTTTGTTTGACTAAGAATTGTAATCCGAGTTTTAAATACTTCTCGGTTGTTAATCCAGGGTTTTCACTCATCATATTTGCGACTGCAGATAATTCTCCCTGTTTATAGCCTAAATTCTTTAAACCTTCTAGTGCTTCGCGAATTTCCGCAGGATAAGATACTGTATCCTGTTTTGGTGATGATGTAGGTACAGCAACTAACTTGCCCTTTAAATCTAATACAATCTGACTTGCGGACTTTGCACCAATACCAGGCATCTTCTTTAATAGAGTTACATCACCTGATTCAATCGCAGAAACGATAGATTGATAACCACACTTGCTTAGCATCCCCATCGCTGTCTTAGGTCCTAGTCCCTTAACAGAGATAAACTTTAAGAATAATGCTTTTTCATCTTGGCTTTCAAAGCCAAATAAACTAATATCATTTTCCGTAATATGAAGATATGTATAGATGAATACTTCATCATTTAGATGTAAGTTTTCTGGATGTGGATATGCCATCTGATAGCCAATATCATGACAATCAATCACAACCCAATCAGCACCATACGATGCCACTTTTCCTTTTACAAATGCTATCATATCACTCACTCTTTATAATCCATGATAAAAGTATTTACGATAACTTGATCACCATCACGCGCGCCAGCTTCATAAAGTGCCTTATCAACACCCATCTTCTGTAGTGTCATCGCAAACTGATATGTCTCTTCTTCCTTATCGAAGTCAACTGTATCAAATAAACGATCAATCTTTTCAGAGTCAACCTTAAATCTACCTGGACCAAGTTTTACAATCTTAAAGTCTGGCTTCTTAGGTTCATAACGATATACAACGGTCTCTTCTGTACTTTCAGGAGTTTCCATCTCAACCTCACGAGCTTTATCAATTTCCGCAAGTGCTGCATAGAGAACCTCATCTAAACCTTTATGCTCTATTGTACTTGTTTCATAGACTTTAATATCTGGATACTTCTTTTTAAACTCCTCCAAATACATGTGTGCATATTCGTCATCCATCTTATTAGCGACCACAATCTGAGGACGCTTTTCTAGCGCTAAATCATAGGTAGCTAACTCCTTGTTGATGATTTCATAATCTTCAACAGGATTACGTTCTGCGCCAGACATATCAATGACGTGAATCAATACACGACAGCGCTTAATATGACGTAAGAACTCATGTCCTAAACCCTTACCTTCACCGGCACCTTCAATTAAACCTGGCATATCCGCTAGCACAAAACTACGACCGTTTGGCATCTGTACAACACCAATATTTGGTTCCAGTGTTGTAAAAGGATATGCAGCAATCTGTGGATTCGCTCTTGTTACAACGGATAAGAATGTGGACTTACCAACAGATGGAAAACCAATAAGACCAGCATCCGCCAAAAGACGTAATTCTACTTGAACATCTAAGCTTTCACCAACTTCACCTGGTTGCGCATATTCAGGAGCATCATTTCTTGAAGTTGCAAAGTGCATATTACCTAGACCACCTTTACCACCACGAGCAATCAATACCTTTTGTCCTGGTTTTGTAAGGTCAGCTAAAAGATCACCATTGGCCGCATTACGAATCATCGTTCCAAGTGGAACAGGCACAATGATGTCATCTCCTGATTTACCATGCATCTTTTTGATTAATCCTGGCATACCATTGCCAGCCTTAATCTTACGTGTAAACTTTAGCTTCATTAATGTTGTTTCATTGGTATCAACAGCGAACCAAATATCGCCACCTTTACCTCCATCACCACCAAAAGGTCCACCATTAGCGTAGAACTTCTCATGGCGCCAAGCAACACAACCTCTGCCACCATCACCTGCTTTTACATGTAGTTTTACCAAGTCAATCATCAAGGAATCTCCTTTCCTTTAAAAAAGCTCCTGAACCTGTCAGGAGCATTCCATTACTGTTTAAATTAAGCTTCTTGAGGATAAACAGAAACCTGCTTCTTATCCTTGCCAAGACGCTCATACTTAACGATACCTGCAGCTGTTGCAAACAATGTATCATCTCCACCGCGCATAACATTCTTGCCTGGGTAGATCTTGTGCCTCTCTGACGATAGATGATAGAGCCAGCGTTTGTATACTGACCATCAGCCTTCTTAGCACCTAATCTTCTGCCGGCAGAATCACGGCCGTTCTTTGTGGAAGATACACCCTTCTTACTTGCAAAGAACTGAATATCCAGTGTGAACTTCATAGTATTTACACCTCCATTTTTTTAATTTTAATAAAACGTTGATTCTGTTGTTGAACTGTCTTTAATTGAATAATACCTGCAGCTAGTAACAAATCACTTTCTGCTGTAGGATTATCCACTTTAACATGAATTAGATTATCACCGACTGTCATTTTCTTAACATCAGTTAATTCATCTAATGCATTCAACAAACCGAATGTAATACCGCTAACTGCTGCACATACCAAATCTTTACCACTCTCAGCAGAACCAGCGTGACCGCTAATTTCTAATGAAGTAATGTGATTACCATGCTGCGTATAACGGATATCAATCATGAGACTTAAGCCTCGATAGCTTCAACTGTCAACTTTGTATATGGTTGACGGTGACCCTGCTTACGACGAGTAGAGCCCTTCTTAGCCTTATACTTGAAGATATGGATCTTCTTTTCCTTGCCTTGCTTTACAACCTTGCAAGTAACCTTAGCACCCTCTACATATGGAGTACCAATCTTTGTTGCTGCGTCACTAACAAGAACTACCTTGTCGATAACGACTGTGCTTTCTGGTTCAACATCTAACTTTTCAACGAAGATAGACTGACCTACTTCAACCTTAAGTTGCTTTCCGCCTGTTTCGATAATTGCGTACAATTTGAACACCTCCTGACATTTTATCATAAGACGCGCCATCAAGGGGACTTACGTACTTAACCCTTTTCCTGAGCGGTTACAGACCTCGACAAGAGGGCTGATAACATAGATATACTACATGTAAAGTCCTTTTTACGTCAATGATTTCTACTA
>BNJU01003228.1_pt1 | contig 120727 bp, 143 predicted proteins | sample 8539281 | NCBI WGS metagenome assembly BNJU01 (sample SAMD00202456, study PRJDB9452) | human saliva metagenome | isolation source: human saliva | place: Japan | reverse complement strand
AAAGGAAGTTCAAACCTTGCTTAGAATACCATATTCATAATTGTGATGCTCCATGCATTGGGCAAACAGAGCTACGAAGAATATCAAGAGAACATGAATCAGCACGCGGATCCTAAAAGGGAAACACTCGTGAAGTGAGTAAAAGACTTTATCAACTCATGATGAAGAATGCCGAACTCTTGAAATTCGAGGCAGCAGAAGATATCAAAAAGAAGATATCACTCCTCAACGAATTTGTTGCCAAGAGTGAAGTTGTCAGTCATACGATTGATGATGTAGACGTTTTTACTATTGTTGATGATGAGACTAACCACAATGCCTACATCAATTATATCCATGTGCGCAAGGGAACCATCAATCAAAGTTTTACATATGAGTATAAAAGAAAAACTCGATGAAAGTGACGAGGAACTACTAATTACTGCCATTCCGACATCAGAGAACGTTTCAAGAGCCATGCTAAAGAGATTATCGTGCCATTTGAAATGGAGTGGAAGATAAAAGGTGCAGAGTTCTTCGTGCCTCAAAGAGGTGATAAAAACATCTCCTCGAACTATCAGAGATGAATGGAAACAGTATAAATTCGACCGACTGAAGCAATCAGAGAAACTCAATCCAGAACAGAAGCATACGCGGTTGATGAAAGAATTGCAAGCCAAGCTAAAGCTTCCAAACTTCCCTATCAGATTGAATGCTTTGACAACAGCAACATTTCAGGTACGGATGCCGTGGCAGGCTGCATAGTATATAAAGGTATGAAGCCCTCACGGAAAGACTATCGCAAATACAACATCAAGACGGTTGTTGGTCCCGATGATTATTCCTCCATGCAAGAAGTCGTCCGCCGACGATATAGTCGCATGATAGAAGAACAGACTCCCCTGCCCGACCTCATTATTACAGATGGTGGGAAAAGGTCAAATGGAGGTCGTAAGAGAAGTTGCCGATGAACTACACCTCAACATACCCATTGCCGGACTTGCCAAAGACGACCGACACCGCACAAACGAACTCCTCTACGGTTTTCCTCCACAGACCATTGGACTTGATGTGAAGAGCGAACTCTTCAAAGTACTCACACAAATTCAAGATGAAGTGCACCGTTATGCTATCACCTTCCACCGCAACAAGCGCTCAAAACACGCCCTACACAGTGAACTTGACGACATCAAAGGGCTTGGACCAAAGGGTAAAGAGGCGCTACTCAAGGAACTAAAGACCGTAAAATCTATAAAAGAAGCTGATAATCAACAACTTATAAAAGTTCTTGGAGCATCTAAAGGAACGATAGTCTATAAACATTTCACCCAGAAATGCCCGAAACAGAATAATTTTTCGTATATTTGCCGTATGAGAATAGTCATACAACGCTGTGCACAGGCCTCTGTAACCCTAAATAATGAAGTGAAAACTGCTGTGGCAAGAGCTACTTATCCTTTTAGGCATCGAAGAAAGTGATACCGAAGAAGATGCTAATTGGCTGATACACAAAAGTAATAAACCTAAGAGTTTTCGATGATGAGCAGGGCATCATGAACCGTTCTATCATGGATATTGACGGCGAAATCCTTGTTGTTTCCCAGTTCACACTATTTGCAAGCTACAAGAAAGGCAACCGCCATCGTGGCTCCGCGCAGCAAAAACATGAGATTTCAGTACCTCTTTACAACTATTTCTGCAATGAACTGTCACATAAACTCACGGCAAAACCGTGAGGCACAGGAGAGTTCGGAGCTGATATGAAAGTGGCGCTCGTCAACGACGGCCCCGTAACTATTTGCATGGATAGTAAGGCGAGAGAGTAGAGCCTCTCCCCCAACCCCTTTGCTTTCCTCGCTTCGCAAGCTCAACGAACAGCAACCTACAGTTCCTCGAAAAGAGAGGGATAATATGATTTTCAATGGAAATAAAAAGACAAAAATAAAAAGAAGCTAACGAATATCCAATTTATTCGGAAAGCTATATCAAACTTACAAAAGTCACAACAAACGAGTATAAACACAATAAAAACAACCTCAAATTAGCAGCATATCACTCCCTCTTTCTTCGGAGAGGGCTTAGGGGATGAGGCTGTTAAGTGCGAAGCACTTTTATTTTAATACTATTATGACCCTTCAAGAGCCCAGAAATCCGTTGATGAATGGATAAAAACTTATGGCGTTCGCTACTTCAATGAACTCACCAACATGGCCTCGCCTCACAGAAGAAGTAGGCGAATTAGCACGCGTTATAGCCAGGAAATATGGCGAGCAAAGCTCAAACCGGGTCAGAAAGCCAACTTAGGAGAGGAAATGGCCGACGTGCTTTGGGTGCTCCTCTGCTTAGCCAACCAAACCGTGTAGACCTACGGCCGAATTAAAGAAAAGCTTTTGAAAAGAAAACCCAGCGCGACAACAAGCGTCATCTGAACAACAATAAATTGAGATAAACAACCTAATCAATACAAATTATGGCATATACAAGACTATCCTGCCACAAAACGAAAGGCAAGGAGATTAAGAATGAAGACAAGAGCAAATACGAAAAAGGCTCTTGAACGCATGACACCAACCTCAACGACGCCGAAGTTCAGGCTGCCGTAAAGAAGATTATCGAGGAAAAAGTGCCACAGAACGACACCATGGAAGTAAAGAAATTCCTCTTCGAGGTATCGAACTCACAACGCTCAGTACTACGGACACAGAAGAAAGTGCTCAAAATGATTGAGAAAGTCAATCAGTTCGACCGCGAGTATCCCTGACATTCCCCATGTTGCAGCCGTTTGTGTCTATCCCGTCTTTACCGAACTCGTGGCCAACAGCCTTGAAATTGATGGTGTAGATTACCAACGTATGCGGAAATTTCCCTTCCTCACAGGCCCGGATGGAAGTAAAGGTGGCCGAAACCAAGTTGGCTGTGGCCGACGGTGCCACCGAAATAGATATCGTTCTCCCTGTAGGCAAGTTCCTCAGTGGCGACTTTGAAGGTGTCTGCGATGATGTCAACGGATGAAACAGGCTTGTGGAGAAGCACCTATGAAGGTTATCCTCGAGACTGGAGACTTAGAAAACTGCAGTAATATCAGAAAGCTGCCTTGCTTTCCATGTATGCCGGCGCCGACTATATCAAGACATCTACCGGCAAAGAAAAGGTAAGTGCTACACCAGAAGCGGCATACGTGATGTGTCAGGCTATCAAGGAATACTATGATAAGACCGGCATACAGATAGGTTTTAAGCCCGCTGGCGGCATCAACTCGGTCATGGACGCCATTACCTACTATACTATCGTTAAAGAGCTCTTAGGCGAAAAATGGCTCACCAACAAGTGGTTCCGCATGCGAGACAAGTCGTTTGACCAACCTCTGCTAAAGCGAAATCCTTTGGGAAAAAGAGACCGATTCTTCTAAAAAATATGCTCTGAAACGCCTGCACTGTTCATTAGCGAAAGCAGGGAGTTCTCCTATTTCCAACTCAACACAACTATCCTGCCTCATTCCCTCTGCTATGCATAACAAAACAGATGCTCCCTTTAGCGGTCCTCTCGGCCGCTCTATCCACATCACTACATGCCCAGGTAAGCATTGCCGCCTCATCCAGAGAAAAGCCTGCATCTGCAAGCAAAGCAATGGCAAATCTCAGCCTAATTGATTTCCATAACAAGCCCATTATCACCAATCTCGACTACTTGATTTTCAACACGTCATGCGACTGTTATATCGCCAGCAAAGGCGGACTGAAGGATATATAATGAAGAATGCAATCGCTATCCCCGCCGAATTCGATATCAGCTTTGTAATGCTACAATGGCTTGTCACCAAAACGGCAAACAAGGTCTTTGATACGTGACCAAGAAATTTTACCCCCAATACCAGTAGTATCAAAGGTGGCTGTCAACGATTCTATTGCGCCAGCAAATATTTTATTGTGAAAAAGGTCTATATGGTATCTGCAACAACAATGAGAAAGGTCATAATTGAACCAATATACACACATAGAATACACCCCTGATTACTTCAATGACAAAGATAATTCCTACGATTATATCTTCCTTCAAAGACGTTATCAAGGACATCACTGTGGCAATCCAGCCTATTATCATACTAAAGACTGGACCATAACCCGCTATTACAACTATCAGAAGAATAGCCTATGGGGAATTCTACATAATAATGGACAGCCCGTCATCACTGCCCAATACGACAAGCCATTGCGTAACCTCGGTAATATAAAATCAGACAGCATCATCTTTCTCCGGCGTAGAACAATCTTTATGATGTCGTTGACATGAACAACAGACAATGCTTCCTTTCAATACAAAAACATCGAGCCTACCTTTCTCGTCAACACCATAGAACTCACTACCGACGAGGGAAAACAGCTCTATGACATGGTCCAAAAGCGTCTCGCACTTGAGCTTTTCTATGACCAGGGCAATGTCACCGATCGTTATCTCTATCTTAAAAAAGGACGGTAGCGAAACAGCTATCATCACATGCAAATCCTCTTCCCTCAATACAATTCCGCGCCAGGTCTCGACGATATTAGACGCTTCATGGTCACCGCAGAGAACAAAACTACGATCATCCAACCGCAAAGATAAGCCAGATTATCCCCTATGGTTGCGACGAAATTAAAGTCACAAGCAAGCAATCTTTATTATCAGGAAAGAAAAGCAATATGGTATCGTCAACGAAGAACGAATTGGTCTATGAATGACGCTTATCATATAGAAGCTTATGATGACGCATAGAACTCACCAACATTACAACGTGAAACCATTAAGAAATTGAACTATAACCTCAAAATCAAATAAAAAATCATGCATCATAAAGCCCCATATCCCTATGAAAAGATTGCTTTTCTCACGCTTTCATCTCACTGTTGCCACTATTGGCTCATGCACAGATAACTGCTGTATGCGTGAAAAGCAATTCCAGACTGTCTAGACAGCAGAAGCTAAATACCACCTGTACAACCAGAAAATACAGACATCATCCGCTGATGCCGACGATTTATATAACGGTAAGACCTTCTATCACGTCGTTTAAGAATGGCAAACACGGCATCTGTTCCTCTGCAGGAAAACCTATAGCCCTTGATTACGACAACATTGACGGAATAAAGCAAACTATCAGACTAAAAGCAACTATTGGATTGTAACAAAAGGAAAAATGTAATCTACAGCCTCGAAGAGTAAAATCTACCTGTCTGAAGTATATCGAACTGAAAGGGTGAACACTCCACAACAAACAACCATCGTCAAAAAGACAAATATGGCATCTGTGACACGGCGTAAGGAAACCGGTCGTTGCACCCATATGCGCATATTTCACAAGAATGAATTCTGGACGCTGATGAAGAAAAGCCCTATGACATCTTCAACAAAGACATTGTAAGGGCATCAACATCAGCAAACCACCCTCAATCAACTACAACTCCAAGCCTTGGGCACCGACTTCAGCTTTGAAAAAAAGACGGACTGTAAATTATTATCGGTAACTGCTTGGACAAACAGTTATCAATTTACAATATGAAAAAGAACTGCAAAGAATATACAACCTCAACTACAACCCATGGCCATTCATTGCCTATAAGCAACGCTATGGCATTATAGACATCCTTAACAACATCATCCTACGCATGTATAAACGTACAGCAAATCTCAGGCAGAATATCATGGAACTCCGTGACATGCAAGACCGGAAAAGCTATTCAGCATGAAAAAAGTGAGGCGGTACTTCGATTTTTCTGTGATATCACGGCGTTCTACAACTATTTCGTTCTCGAAGAGAATGGTTCAAGCCTTTCTTGATGCCGATGACGAATCCTGCTCCCATTGGAATACAGGTCGATTAGAACCGACATCTAAGAAAAGCTTTATCGTCGCGAAGGCTACCTATATGGCATTGTCGACCGCGAAAACAAAGGTTCATCCCCTTCCAATACGGCGACATCACCCCACTGCTACCAACGATTTGTTTATAGTCAGAAAGCATGGTGAGCAAGGGGATCATAAATTTGAACAACGAAATGCGCGTCAAAAATGAGCCTTGCACTATCAAAGCATTCTTCAATCATCTTGAAATCGCAGAGATTTTTCAACAGGCGAAATCATTCAGAAGCGGCTATAACCTCAAAGAGACTCAAAGATGATGCTATGCCGCAAATCAAGACCCAGAGTACCCATTGAAGAAGATTGAATAAAATTCAGCACCAGGTTGCTAATCAGCCAAGCGATTGAAGATAATAACATAGAAAATAAATTAATCATTCATTATAAAATTTACGTATTGAAAAAAAAATGTATGCGCGATTTTTATCGCACTGTCCCTATCATTACTGGGACACTCATGTGGTGCAGAGTCTAAAAACAACCAGCATCAGTCAGCGAAGAATGGAAAATTTAGCCTCAATGATTCAGAAAACGATGCCATTATCGAGGATGCGAGGCCATTTCACCAACTGACAGCGCCTTCTGTTATCATTAAGGATGGCAAACACGGCATCTATTTCATGAATGGCGAACCATGTATTCCCATTAGATTCGACAATATCCGAACAGTGTATGGAGAGTGGCGCGTCACAAAAGACAAGAAAATTGGTCTGCGCAAGCCAAATAGTGAAACTTCTGTCCACATCCTACGAAGATATCAGAGCTGTCATAGGAAAAGTTTACTTCATCGATAGAAAAACAAGTGGCCTCTGTAGTAGAAATGGTAAAACCCTCGTTCAACCCAATGCACCAAGTACGACGCCATAATGACACCCCGGACTTTAGAAAGGAACATCAAGCATTATCTTCCGCGTCAATACCTCCTTGAAGGCGTCACCAATCGCGGCGATTAACGAAATTCCTTTTCTCCATAAGGGGACGACGAAAGCAAACTATACTACAGCTTTAAGAAGGGCAATTTGAGGCATCACTGATAAAGACGGACACGCCACATCAAACTCAGTACATACAAAAGACTCCAAGTGGTAAACTATAAAGATGAAAATTCTCTATACGCTTGATTGCTTATGCGCAACAACTGCTTTGGAATTATCGACCTTGACAGCAAAATGATTCTACCTATTAAATGTAATTCATGTCGTCACTGTAGAACACAAGTTCAGAATATTCAGGAAATAGAAAGCAAGCAGGCTAACTTTCGGTCACAATTCCAAATCCATTGTCACTCTTTCTACTATGATAACTGCAAAGCTGACTCAGTTATCTCTATCTCTCTAAGGGCTTTTGTAACGCCTTTCGGCCACGGAAGAACAAGTTGTCTTCCTTTGAATACAACAACACACAGAACATCGAAGGAAGCGAGCGCTTCATTACAAAAAGAAAATAAATACGGCATTGTCAACGGTATGGGTAGAGTTCTTGTCCCATTGTATACGACAACATCAAAAACACAAAAGTAACATACTTATCATCAGCAGGAGGAAAATATGGCATCATTGACAGCAACAAACTGCTCTATGGCACATGATGAACAACATATTAAGTTATAGCGATCATCGAAATCCAAGATTTCTGAAACTATTAATCAAGACTCGACTGAAGTTGAATGAGATAGTAGAGTATAAAACTCAGCCCTTTCCAAAAGCAGAAACGCCCTCTAAGGCATATAAAGAAAGCATAAACTGCTGAAATAACAGCAATTGACATGTTGCAATATGCATCACTTTTACAAATCTGCGTCGCACATGCTAATCTGACGCGGTTACGAAATGAAATAAGTCATTTACGCGCTATTTTCCTATCATAATGGTGATAATCGTAAATTATCAAATCACTAAATCTACCTTGACCTCAAGCATTCGCTCCTCCCTTAAACAAAGGTCGCTATTCGTTGAGCCACCGAGCAAGGAAAGCAAAGGCAAGGTAAGTTTGAAGAGATTTTCATTAACTCTTCCTCTCTATCACAAAGTCAAGACGGAAAGCTTTGCAGCCCGTTTTATGGCGCTATCCCTCTAATCGTCAACCGCGCATGCAATCGGCATGGAATTTCCCATTTGTTGGTCGGCATATCAGTGCGTTCTCTTTGGTGACGCACACTGAGCAGTTGATTTCCTCTGTTTCCCCTCCGTGCTTTCACTTTGCAGTGCGCAAGCATCATCATTTCACGTTTCCTGTCGACTTCGAAAGCATGGATAACCGATGGCAGTGACAGCTTGCCTTGAGCATGCTCATTGCCCATGAGTTTCCTACCTATCACCGAGTCATAATAGTCCCGAAAATATCGTCTCTGATCAGAAGATGATGCGCGAGATTCGCACGAATTTCGCGCGCGCCTCAACGTCGTCGCGACGCTCCGGCACTCTCTGCCGATAGCAACGCTGGAGGGCTTCGAGACACAAGCTGCAGTCTTTTCAGCAGTGATTTCATAATAAAGCGGTCAGCGATTCTGCCTCGTTCTGGATATTCGTCAGCTGCAGAAATTTCACCGTCAGAGCGTGCGTCCGGAAGGTTCCGAAAAGATATCTCATTGACGACTTCTGAATGCGTTTTTCGACACGTAAAAGCAAGGCTGTAAGAAAGAGATAAATCACCACGCAAGACACTCGCACCTTATTGTCATATAAGGCATTCACACTGGCCTACCGTCCGCGTCGCTCCCAGCTGCATCGACCACGTCATCGCACGCACAAGAGCTCGCCGTACTGCAGTCAACTGGACCCTACTGCCGCATGCACGGTCCGCACTGGAAGTACCGCCGAGTTCTTCGCCATCAGCGGGATCGAGCATCGGCACTCATGCCTTTACTCACTCCCGCGCTGACGGATGATGCACCAGCACCTGAGATGACAGCCCTTCATCATGCGAAAGCGACTGAGTTGAAAAAGCGATATAAAAGTCTTCAAGCTCTGCTGAAATCGGCTCTTTGATGAGTGATAAATAGTCCATTATTCCTTTTATTGGTTACAAAAGGCAATCATTTTTATGGTAACTAATAGTATAAAGCCGGTTATGCTTACTGTAATTTACACACCGATAAAACAACTATGAGACAGATTATTTCTCTTAGACGCTTACGCGTTGATATTCAGGTCGTATTACGCTCTTATCCGTGCTCCGCGCATCAATTCCAAAGCAGTTCGGCTGCTTCCGGCTATCCTCGGGTTTGTCAACACCCTCAATGAAAGTACATCACGAAGAAAACCTGCCGCACATAGGTGTTGCTTTCGATCTTGTGATAGGCTTTCAGTCGTGAGCCTTCCACCCTACAAGGCTCAGCGATCGAGAAACGCCCGAGGATATCACGCTCAGCGTGCCTTTCATCAGGACATCCTGCGCGCTCATGTTCCTATCCTTCAGGTTGAAGGCTACGAAGCCGATGATGTCATCGGACAGTGGCCACAAAAAGCCGGCAAGGAGCGTGCATCACCGCTATATGCTCGCCCGATAAAGGCTACGGTCAGCTCATCCGAGAATGTTTTCATGTATCGCCCGCGCCGCCATGGTGGTGGCTATGACATCATCGGTGAACACGTACAGTTGCGAAAGTATGGCATCTACGCCAGGTTATCGACTTGCACGCGGCTTTAATGGGCGACTCGGCCGACAATTTCCCCGGTTGTCCAGCAGTCCGAGAAGAAGACTGCGGTGAAACTTATCAATGAGTTTGGTTCCATCGATGAACTCATTTCTACGCAGACAAAGCTGAAAAGGTGAAAATGCGCGAAAAGGTGGAAGGCGCCATCGAAGATATCAAGATGTCAAGAGAGACTCTCGCAACTATCCGGACAGATGTTCCGTTGAACTCAATCTTGACGAATTGCAACTTTAAGCACCTGATGGCAGAAAGCTGGGTGAAATCTTCGCATAGGAGTTAGAATTTAGTCGCTACCAAATAAGATCTTAAATAAAACAGAACAATAAAGCAAAATCAGTTAATTCGAGAGCTCGATTTGTTGCTGCTGAAATCCGCACCGAGGAGTCAAGTTGCTTCGAAAACGCGAGTTTGAGCCATAAAACCATTAAACACGACTATCAGCTGATTGACAAATCAGAAAGAAGCACATAAATTTGTGACTTTTTCAGGACGAAAACGAATTCTCGGTTTAGATACAGAGACGACCTCAACCAATGCAATTGATGCCGAATTGGTAGGCATATGCTGCGCTGTCGAGGAACACAAAGCGTTTTATGTTGCTATTCCTAACGACAAATGAAAGCCTTTTGATGTCAACATCTTCAAACCTGTCTATGAAAGATCCGGCAATCTTGAAGATTGGACAAAACTTGAAAGTATGACTACGAGGTGCTGACTACGAGTGACCCTCGGAGGCAAAATGTTTAGATACGATGTTGGCCCACTATATGTCATTCAACCTGAGTTGCATGCAACGCGCATGGATTACATGGCCGAGACACTACTCCACTACAAGACAATCACCATATCGATGAACTCATCGGGCCACGCGGAAAGCATCAGAAGTCGATGCGCGATCTTGACCAGACGTGTATGAGTATGCCGCTGAAGAGACGCAGACATCACGCTGTCAAGCACGATGCTGCGAACCCAAAGCGCGAAAAGAGACCGAGGACAAGAAACCTCTTCCTGGAACGTTGAAGGATGCCCTCTGATGCCCGTACTTGCCGATATGGAACTGAATGGCGTGCGTTTGAGAGCCGGTGCCTCCGCGATACCTCGATGATGTGCACAGAGAATGAACCGCCTTGTAGGCAACAGACTGTGAGAAAAGCCGGCGAGACGTTCAACATCTCAAAGAAGCGAGCAAAGTGGGTGGAAATGTCCTCTTCGAGAAAGGTGCAGATCATGGAGAAACCGAAGAAAAGCAAACATCGGGACCAATGTCACAAGCGAGCAGTGTTGCAGTCACTCCGTGCAAGCACTAACATTGCGAGACATATTGGACTACAGAAGGCATAGAAAAGCACAGCTCAGGAACCGGTGGGCTTACTCGAAACTTATCAACAGCGCGCAGACCACGCCATGCTGCGTTCAGTCAAGCCCTGCCTGCCACCCGGAGGCTGTCCTCGAGCGACCCTAGCGCAGAATATTCCCGGTGCAGTGAGACGAGAGGAAATCGGAAATGTTTTGTTCCAGAACAAGATTGCATGTTCTTCTCTGCCGACTATTCGCAGATTGAGCTTCGCATCATGGCTCATCTCAGCGGTGGTAGGGAGCACGATGGGCCTACTCGGCAGGGTTTTTGACATCCATGCTGCCACAGCTGCCAAAGATATGGCATAAGGATATAGCCGATGTAACATCGGAAGAACGCAAAGAAAGCTAAGCAGGCAAACTCGGCGTATCATGGAATAACGACCTACGGATTAGCACAACGCATGGAAATAACAACAGAAGCCCGCGAACTCATAGAAGGTTATTTCGCCACCTTCCCAAAGTGCGTGCTTATATGGAGCAAGCCAAGGAAGAAGCACGCCGGAAAGGATATGCCGAAACACTCTTCCGGACGCCGCCGTTACCCTGCCCGATATCACATCGAAGAACGGCACTGTGCGCGGTTTGCCGAGCGAATGCCATCAATGCGCCTATACAAGGCTCCGAAGCCGATATCATCAAGATTGCCATGATACGCATCTGGCAGCGTTTCAAGGCAAAAATATCCGTTCAAAAGATGATACTTCAGGTGCACGATGACTTAACTTCTCAGTTTATCCCGATGAAAAAGAGCGTGTAAAGATTGTCTCGAGGAAATGCAAGGTGCCTATCAGCTCCAAAGTGCCACTGATTGCCGATGCGGGATGGGAAAAACTGGCTCGAAGCACATTGACAGACTATCGGTTTGGAGTGAGAAACCGAGCTGTTTCCCTATGAAATGAAGGCAATGAGCAATGAAAAAGACAGCAACTTTGGTACGAGTTATGCCTGAAAGCCTTATGCTAGCAATATATGTTTGATCGTTTACATATTCCCAACTCGGTACGAGTTGTGTTTCGAGCCCACGTTGAAACGACGTCGACGTCCGCCTAGCGATGCTTAAATGGGCAGCATGAAAATGAAACCCGGAACGAGTTCGGCTTTTTCGCGTCCGCCACGTAATTGGAAGAAACAAAACCCATACCACGGTTTGAAAACCGCATACCGCTCTCCGAGGTAGGCTCGTTCCTCGCCAACCACGGGCTTTACAAAGCATAACTGCATGCGGTTACGTTGCAGGCTCATATCTCACCCATCATCTTGCCACACTTTCAAAGTGCATAGCTGCCATGCAGTTACTACCATGAAGAAATGCTTCTTCACACGTACATCATACTCCATTGTCATCCAGCCAGGAACTGAAAGTCAGGATAGCCGACATGGCACTCATCGTGCACAACATAACCTCCATTGTCGTCGTATAATGATAGGTGGTTCGTAGAACAATATAGCCAATCATTTGACATCTCTATTTAATCATGAGTACTTTACAATTTTATACTCATGTCGTAACCTCTTCACTATTGTTTCATCATACGACCATGTGGTAAGATAGCAGGCGAGAGATGAGCTCGCAACTTGCGTCAAAACACCACGTGTACTGGCGTCGCCTGCCATGTACAATTTCGCGTCAGTTACGCGCCGAAGCGACGAGTTACGCTGCACTCGACCCAAGTTATGCGCCGACTCTGATGCAGATGGCCACACGAACAGAATTTACGGATCAGGCAAGAAGAGTTATGCCCTGTTTTATTAAGCATTGCTTGGGCATGAAGATGCATTTCTTTTCAGCGCACTCTCCCCTACCTCATGCGCAAATTCTGTCAGCGAGCTTCTTTTTCCTGCTGCCATGCCCATTCTTTCATGGCTTTCTTCCAGTCGGTGGCTCCGTTGTCGAGTGCCTGCTGTCTCTTTGCGGCCTCATCGCGGGCTTTGTCGCGCACGTTTTGGCCTTCCTGTCGGCGTCATGGTGGCCTCATCGAGATTTGGATTGTACCCACGACGAATGGCTTCCTGCAGTTCTTCTTCGCCAAAAGCCTTACCGTTCGTTGAAATCTCGATATTAAATTGTAGCCTACGCGCAAAATCATGGCGTATCAGCTTTTGTTTGAGGCGGTTTCTCGCATTCTTCAGGCGCAGCAACTTTCACCGATTTCGTTGATTTCGTTGTGAGAATTTGTTTTCTTCCCATGGGTTGTGAAAGGGCTGTTTAGGGTTATTCTTTGATTTTTCCGGATAGAGGTAAGTCCGTCGCGCAGGGGCAGAATGACTTTTCACGCGCTGATCGGCCAGCACATGGTCGTTGAGCGCGGATGCCGAGCGTCTGTTGGTCGTGGTTGCAGGCTGAATCGAATCGACATGACCATCCCATAATGTGTTGTCGGCCAATAGGAAACCACCCACTCGGAGCAGCTTCATCGCCATTTCATAAGTCTCGATATAGGTGTTTGTCACCGTCGATGAAAGGCCATGTCGAAAGTATCTCGAGTTGTGGTGCCAGCAAGTTGGCGTCTCAATGGTAAAGACGATCTTGTCAGCAACGGAGATTGCGCTATCCATGGCCGTGTGAAGTCTTCCATTTCGTCGTTGATTTCAAACGTATATAGCTTGCCGTCATCGATTCAATCCTCGGCCGTGCAGAGCGCACTGTAGCCACTCGAACGCCCACTTCAAGGATGCGCTTCGGCCGAATCATCGTGTACGAGCATCTTTAATAGGCGTCCTTGATGTCCGCTGGCCATTCGGCCGTGAATAGTGGATGTTTGTGGCGCGATAGAGGCGGTAAAGATAGTCGTCCTCGGGGTCGATATGCGCCGAGACATAGTCGTTGAGAGGCTCTTCCACCTGCTGAAGCGCTGCAACTGCTGTTCTCCGTGTCTGTTCATCCCCTATTCCACCTTTGATTTATGGGCAATAATGCCGTCAATGGCCATGGCGTAGCCGTGCAAGCCGAAGCCGCAGATGACGCCGAGACAGGCCGGACTGAGGAAAGAATGATGCCGGAAGTCTTCCCGTTGATGCACATTGCTGATGTGAACCTCGACAACCGGGCACTTCAGTGAACGGATACAATCCTGCAAGGCAATGCTCGTATGGGTGTAGGCTCCGGCATTCAGCACGATACCGTCAACGCTGAAACCCACTTCCTGAAGTTTGTTGATAAGCTCACCTTCAACATTACTTTGGTAATAATGAAGCTCAATATCAGGAAAACGCGCCTGAAGTGTGGGCAGATAGTCCTCGAATGAGCGGTTACCATAAATGTCGGGCTCGCGCTTCCCAAGCAAGTTGAGGTTGGGCCCATTGATGATTTGTATCTTCATATTCGTTTTTATTTATCTTTTGCAGAAGTAAGGACGTAATAGAGAGCAGAAGCGCCTCGTTTCTTACACGTTCCTGCAGCAGCAAAAATAATAAAATAAATGGAAACCGACAAGAAAAGCAGTGCCAATGTGCTGAAGTCTTACCTGCGTTATCTGAAGTTAGAGCGCAATTATTCACAGAACACGCTCGATGCCTACAGTCATGACATCACGTGGCTCATGGACTACTGCAAGCGCGAAGGACTCGAAATGACGGCTTTGCAGCTTGAAGATCTGCAGCATTTTGCAGCTACCTTGCACGAGTTTCAAATTGGTCCGCGCTCACAATCACGCATCTTGAGTGGTATCCGCTCGTTTTATCGCTTCCTTTTACTTGATGGTTACATCGAAACTGACCCCACAGAACTGCTCGAATCGCCTGCTTTGGGACAGCATTTACCCGAGGTTCTGTCGACAACTGAAGTCGATATGCTGGAACAGAGCATAGACCTCAGTAAGCCGGAAGGCCAGCGTAACCGCGCCATTATTGAGGTGTTGTTCTCCTGTGGACTGCGAGTTTCAGAGCTTGTCAACCTGAAACTCTCTCAACTTTACCTTGATGACGGCTTCATTCGCGTGCTCGGCAAGGGTTCGAAAGAGCGGCTTGTGCCCATTTCTCCACGTGCTATTAAGGAACTTCAACTGTGGTTTACCGACCGTGTTCACCTCAATATCAAACCTGGTAGAAGATTTTTGTGTTCTTGAACCGTCGTGGTCATCACCTCACTCGCACCATGAGTTTCCTCATCACGATCAAGCGACAGGCGAAGAAGCGGGTATAAAGAAGACCATTCTCCCACACCCTGCGCTCATAGTTTCGCCACTGCGCTGCTCTAAGGTGGTGCTGATTTGCGAGCCATATCTGCTATGCTGGGGCCATGAGAGCATCGGAACCACCGAGATGTATCGCATATCGACACGACAACTCTGCGTGAAGAAATCCTTTAATCACCACCCAAGGAACATGAGGAAGAATGTGAATGAGGAATGAAAAGGTGAAGTTTGGCTGAATAAACAGTGTTTATGGATAATTAAGAATATGAATCGAAAACCTATTGGTGCATTGTTTCATTTATATTTGGCTGCTTTCACTGCCTTTTCGCGCCACCGAACACTTGCTAAATGCACGCAAGTAGTACTCCCTCCCTTGGGGAGGGTCAGGTGGGTATCACTTTTATCTCCCCAAACCCCAACGACAGCACGCTTACTTTGATATCGCCCGCCTTGGTGAGTTCTTTTGAGCAGGCAGCATCCCGTGGAACCGGTGGTGATGACATCGTCGATAAGAAGCAGATGACGGCCAATGATGCGCTCCGGATGCTGCAATCGGAAGGCATCTTTTCACGTTTTCGCGGCGCAGTTCGATGCGTTTTGTTGAGATCTGGCTCGCCGTCAAAGCGTATGCGTTTCAACGCCTTGTTTTTCAACAGGAATGTGTGTATGCGCCACACCTCGGCAATAGCAGGCTTTTGATTATAGCCACGCTCGCGCATTCTGCCTTCGTGAGTGGTACGAGGATAAGCAACCAATGCCTCAAAAGAAGCCGTTAGCCTGCATTTCGCATGCCATCATCTCGCCAAAGTTGGTGACCAATGGCTGCGCGGTGATGATATTTAAGGTCGTAAATAGCGCGACTGGCGGCGATTTTGCCGAATAATAGAACCAGGCGGCAGCCTTTTCAATGGGTACTGCTTCAGAAAATGCGGCAAAGTGGGTTTGTCAAGTGGCGAAAGAGCATAGTCGGTACGCGGCAAATGGCGGTTGCATGGGGCGTAATCACCTTTTCTGGAAAATCGTCAACCGACAGCCACAGACAGCACACAGGCGTGGTGCAATGAGGTCGAAAACCCATCTAAGAAGCTAATCATCTAATAGTTCGTCGGCATCGTCAATACATTGGCGGATGAGTCGCACGTCAAATCCGCGTCCCATGGCAAACTTAATGAGTTTCATGGAGCGTTCATATTCATTGCTGAGCCTTTATGGTTGGCCACTTATGTTTAATGAGAGGACGCAGCTTTTCAAGGTACATCTCATCGGGAATTTCTGTCAAGTATGGGGTCAGGAAACACTGCGGGAATGCCTTTCATGTAGAGCGCTTGCTCCACTTTTTCGCCTTCCCCAGCCGTTATATTGTATCTATCCTGACGAAAGCCTCGCAAAAATCGGCTGTCATCAATGAAATGATGTTCGGTGAGATAGGCCATGATGCGTGCTATGTGCACCTCTTCTATCTCCCATTTTCCTGAGTTTATCGAGCATTTCCTGCGTGCAGTGTTCGCCTTTAGCACAAAGAGAAGCTAAGCGAATGGGCTTGTTGTCTCGGTCATGAGAAGAAAAATAAGCCTCACTTTCACCCCTCTCCAAGGAGAGGGGAGCCGCTAAATGAGGCTACTTTGTATTTTGTTTTATGAATAATTATTTATATGTTGTTACGTAATAAAGACATGAAAAAGAGCCTTTCTGTGCATCCTTTTCTCAAGCTCACCCCTCCTTGGGGAGGGCTGGGGTCGGGTATCAGTCTCTTTGAACGCCTTTTCTCAAGCTGGTACTCCTCCCTTAGGGAGGGCCGCGGGTATCAGGCGACCTGAACAGCCTTTTCCTGCTACTCCCTCCTGAGAGGCCGTATCAGCCTCGCATCCTTTTCTCAGCTCACCCTCCCTTGGGAGGGTCGGATGGGCTATCAGTCGCTGTGCATCCTTTTCTCAAGCTGATACTCCCTCCCTTGGGAGGGCCAGTGTATCAGTCTCTTCTGACTATCACTATCCTCTCCTTTCCATACTGATCTTCCTTACTTTCGATTTGTTCACTAGCCCATATGCTCCAACATCTTGCATGTCTCTTCGGCATAAATGGGATTGATTTCAAACGCGAGCATGCCGGATGGTTTGAGTTGGGAGAGACCGTAATGGGCAATGGAACGATAGAAAAGAAGTGGGTCGTCATCGGGCACAAAAGAGGGCCGTGTGAGGCTCATGTGCCAGCACATGCTTCGCCATGTCCTTGCTTTCGCGAGCGCAGATATAGGGAGGATTGACACGATGATGTCGAAAGGCGGTGCATTGAGAGCCGTTTCGTCAGGATTTAAGGCATCCTGCAGCTCAAGATTCACGTGAGCTGCAGCCGATGTGCATTCTCACGCGCGATTATCAAGGCGTCTCCGGAGATGTCCCAGGCCGTAACCGTGCAGTTCCAAAGGTCGAGTGCGAGCGTGACAGCAATGCAACCGCTGCCCGTTCCAATGTCGAGCACACGCAAAGGTTCGGGAGGTTGAAGGGCTAAGGGGCTTATTGTAGGCCGAAATGACCTCTTTGCAAAGCATTTGTTTCGGGACGGGGAGTAAGCACACCGAGCAACCATGTAATCACGGCCTACAAAAGCGGGCTTTTCCACGACACACGGCACCGGTTCGCCTGCTTTCCAACCGCTCGATCAGCGTTTCCATGCGCGCTTTTCTCATCGTCAGTGAGGCAGGTCAAGTCCGTCGGTATAGAGGTCGGTCAGCGAGATTGAACCTCTCTTCCAATAGCGTTCTCACGACAGCCTTGGCTTCCCGACTCGTCATAAAGAGGCAGCAGACGCCGCCATAGCTGGCTATAAGTCATTGATATCATCGAGTTTTTGAATGAATTCCTCACGCGCCCGGCGCACTTCTTGTGCTGCTTCGTCGTTTAATGTGGAGCTGATGTCGATGTGATTATTCTTGTGTCGGTCGGGCGAATCATTGTCCAAGAGTTCCACAATGCGCCCCATGCGCAGGTGGTTCAGGCTCTGTGCCGGTTGATAGCGCGTGTCTTCGTCTTTGCTGTTGCCCACAACGGTGACGAGTTTCACGTTCCAACCGTGGCAGGCATCGCAGACGAGACGGATAGGAATGCCCGTGAGCTGCTTAATCTCAAGCACTGTGAGTGCCGGACGCCCCTCGCTGAAGCGCTTGATGATGTGCCGCATCACGAGAAGTGCTATCTTTCGGCGGTTCGCCTCACTGATATCCTTGGGACTGATCATGTATTCATAATAGTCGAGATATTGGTTCATATAGCACAGTTCGGCGCAGAACAGACAGATATACCACGATATCTGCATCCACAACATGAACAGGGGTAGGGCGGCAAGCGACCCATATACGGCGTTATAGCCCGAGAGAAAGAGCTGTCCGTGCACGTAGCCCCACTGCACGAGGAGCATCAATATGTTGCCAATATCGCCGGACCTACGGCCGCAGAGAACTTCACCCGCGTGTTGGGCATCACCACGAAGAGGGCTATGAAGATAAGCGTCAGGACTACGAAAGGCAGCAGTTTGACCAAAATGCGTGCTATCGGGCCGAGGATGATGAATGCCTGCAGGTGGTCGGTTGTGGTGTTTGCGATGATACTTACCCTCGACATGACGATGATAATCACGGGGAACAAGGAACATCATCGACAGGTTGTCGGCCAGAAACCTGCCGACAGATCGCTTCTTTCACTTGCCAGATGATGTTGAAATATTCTACATTGCTGATAAGACTCAGCACATCATAGAGCATGAACAGCAGACCGATGCCGATAAACAGGCCTGTCTGCATGCTGCAGGTAGGAGTCGGCCAATGAGATGATTGACTCGGCGGCCTGCGGTTGGCTGTCTAAGGTGCTGCGGAGCCATGTTTCGATGTATTTGGAGAGTCCGAAACCGCGCCCAATCGCAAAGATCATGGCGAAGATACAAATGGATAGCAAGGATTGTACTGAATGAAAGTTGAGCGCATAGTCCATACGTCCGCGCTCAATAAACAGTCTTATGTAATATATACATCTTGCGCACGACGTTGAGTCCTGTGTGTTTACACCAGCCGTTCTCATGCTCCTCCTGGTTCCAATGCCGAAGGTCATGAAATATTTCAGTCTTGAAAGTTTGTTCATAACGTTGCAAATATAAGCAACAATGTAAGGTTTGCAATGAAAGCGATAAGAAAAAGCAAAACGCTTTTGACTTTTTGTGGGTCGAGAAAGATGTTCCTGTTGAGGGCTTGAAGCATGGGTTGTTTGTAAATTTATTTGGTCATGGATTTGCATTCGCCTCAAAAATGATTATCTTTTGCTCCCAGGGAAAGTCGGCTGAGCTTTCCCTCATGCCTTGTTGCAAACGGCCTTTGCAATAAGCCTCAGAATGCAGTTACGTCATTTGCGTCAGATGAGCGTGTAATCTGCGTCAGAATGCGAGGTGATATGACTGAGATTGTGCACTGGAAATGATGCAGATTGCAGGATAAAAGACAAGAAATCATGAGCCAAGAAGCTGCTTACGGAAAAACAGAACAATGCAGGACGAGGATCTGATGTCATAATTTTGGTAAATTTTTAGAAAGTAGTAAGTTCTGAAAAGCCCTGTTTTGGGGTTAAAAATTATGGGGAAAAGGAGATGATTTCTATTTATAGAGAGGAAAGCCCTAAAAGAAAATACAAACTTTATGCTATTCCAAAAGATAGCGTTACTTTTGCATGATAAACCGATTTTTGAAGTAATGAGTTTGACAAGCATAGCAGGAAAGCTGTTCCTGCCACGACAAAAGATTTGGAACGCTATGCCACAGAGGGCGTGAAGATGCAGCAGAAAGTGCTGAAGCGTCTTGTTGAACATGGCAGTCAGACGGAGTATGGACGTAAGTTCGGCGTGCAGAGCAGTCATTATGAAGACTTTGCCCAGAGGCTTCCCGTCGTTACTCACGAGGAACCCATAGCGACATCGACCGTATGCGCCACGGAGAAGCTGATGTATTGTGGCGGGTCGTGTCAAATGGTATGCCAAGTCATCGGGAACGACCAACGACAAGAGCAAGTTTATTCCTGTCTCTAAAGACGGATTGAACCATATCCACTATGCAGGTGGTGCCGACGTTGTAGCCCTCTATCTGCGCAACAACCCTCAAAGCAGACTCTTTGATGGGCGTGGTTTAATCCTCGGTGGCAGTCATTCTCCGAATTATAATGTGGCAGGTTCGCTTGTCGGAGACCTCAGTGCAATCCTCATAGAGAATATAAATCGCTGGCAAATCTCGTGCGTGTGCCGAAGAAGAAGACGGCTTTTGCTGAGTGATTTCGAGGTGAAACGCGACCTCATCGCACGCGAATGCCTCCATAAGAACGTGACGAATATCTCGGGTGTTCCCAGCTGGATGCTGAGTGTTTGGTGCGTGTCATGGAGCTTTCCGGCAAGAAACACTCTTGAAGAAGTATGGCCCAACCTTGAAGTTTTCTCATGGTGGCATTGCTTTCACGCCTTATCGCCCGCAATATGAACAGCTTATCACGAGCGGGAAGATGCAATATATGGAGACTTACAACGCCAGTGAAGGCTTCTTCGGCATTCAAAGTGACCCGAAGGACAAGAGTCTTTTGCTGATGACCGACTATGATGTGTTCTATGAATTCATTCCCATGGACGAGTATGGCACGGATAATCCGACAATCATTCCACTTGAGGGTGTGCAGAAGGGCATTAACTATGCCATGGTGATTACAACGAGTTGCGGGGCTGTGGCGCTATGTTATTGGCGACACTGGAGTTTCACTGAGCACAGATCCCTATAAGTTTGTCATCACAGGTCGCACCAAATACTTCATCAATGCCTTTGGAGAAGAGCTGATTATGGACAATGCAGAGAAGGATTGCCTATGCCTGCAAGGAAACAGGGGCTGAAATCAGCGAATATACTGCCGCTCCTGTTCACATGGACAGCAAGGCGAAATGCCGTCATCAGTGGCTCATTGAGTTTGCAAAAAGCCCTGATTCCCTCGAACATTTTGCCGATTTGCTGGATAAAAAGCTGCAGGAAATCAACAGTGATTACGAGGCAAAGCGCTTCCATGACGTCACTTTGCAGCATTTGGAGGTTATCGAAGCGCGCCAAGGACACTCAACGACTCGCTGAAAGCTAAGGGAAAGCTCGGTGGACAGCATAAGATACCGCGATTGAGCAGCAGCAGAGGTGATAGAAGAGGTGATGAAGGCCTCCCTGAACGTCTCTAACTCCACTCCTGACCCTCCTGAAGGGAGGGAGTTTCTGATTGCAGTTGGTCGGTGAAAAACGGAAATATATGAAGATAAAGCAGATGATTACCTCGTCAAATCAAAGAAAGATAAAGAAAAGATATGCATTCTCTTGTGTTTTATACTCCCTCCTGGGAGGTAGGGGAGGTTCTCACCTTGCAGCACGCATGGGAAACCCTGATGGGGGCTGGTATGATGAGACTCCGCCAAGAGTTATCGGTGCAACGCCGGCCGATAAAGACATCAATGTGAAAGTCCGTAAGGTGAAAATCAGTTTTGATGAGTTCGTCAAGATAGACAATCCGAGTGAGAAGTGATTGTTTCTCCACCGCAATTGAAACCCCGAAATCAAGGCTGCAGGCAACCGATTGAAGCGAAGCTGCTCGATTGCTCAAAGCTAACACTACTTACACGATTGACTTCAGTGATGCAATCAGTGATACTAACGAGGAAACCCGCTCGGAAACTACACTACAGCTTCTACGGGTGCAGAGATTGACACAATGGAGGTGTCTGGCTATGTGGTTGCAGCCCAGAACCTCGAGCCAGTGAAAGGAATTCTCGTGGGACTCTATGCAAATCAAGCCGATTCTGCCTTTCAGAAGCTGCCGATGTTGCGTGTAAGCAGGACGGACAGTCGGGACATTTCGTCATCAAGGGTGTCAAACAAGGCTCTTATCGGGTGTATGCGTTGCAGGATATGGACGGAAACTATCAGTTCACTCAAAAGAGTGAGATGATAGCTTTTCAATCATGATACCATCACAACTTCAATGAAGGGGCGACATCCGACAAGACACTTTTATGGACCGACTCCTGCATATTGCCGACATTAGCCGCGTGGGATATCCACCTTCTGCCTGATGATATCACGCTGCGTGCCTTTCAACGAAACGCTGACCAACCGTTATCTTGCTGGAGCTTACGCGCAATGAAGCCAATCATCTTCGCGGTGAATTTCAGTTATGGAAATGCCGAGTTACCTGCATAAAAGGCTTTGAATTTCAATGCAGATAATGCTTTTGTGGTCATTCCCAACGTCAAGAGAGACACTATCGACTATTGGCTGCGTGACACGGCACTTGTCAATCAAGACACGCTTCTGCATGGAAATGTCGTATCTCATGACCGATTCCCTTTGGGGACAACTCGTCACGAACACTGACACCATGGAGGTGCTGAAGCAGCCTTACGAGCGAAGAGATGAAGCAAAGAAAGGCTACTTATGAGAAATGGCAAAGGCAACAGGAGCGTGCTAAGAAGAAAGGAGAGCCTTTATCTGGACCGAAATGCTGCGTGAACTATTGACGATGAGCATTAAAAAGTTCAAGTGAACTCGATCCCGATAAGAATGTTCAGCTGAGTCAAAAACACCACTTGCGCACGTAGATACGACCAAAATCCATCTCTATACGAAGATAGATACCCTCTGGTATCGTTCGCATTTCCTCTTCCAGCCTGTGGCCAGGCGCAATGCCGAGGGGCAGATGGTGAGACCGGACTCACTGGAACACGGCATGGAATACGAGCTTTTAGGTGAATGGAAGCCGGGACAGGAGTACAGTCTTGAAATAGATAGCATAGCTTTTTACGGGACATCTATGGGGCTGTGACGGCTAAGTTCAAGCAGGGACTCAAGGTGAAGAGCAATGACGAATACAGCACATTGCTCATTACGTTGACAGGAATGGACGGTCAGCCCTGCATCGTTCAGCTGCTCGACCGCAATGATAACGTCGTCAAAGAGGTGCAGGCCGAGGATCATCAAGCCGAGTTTTTACTATCTGGAACCCTGATACTTATTATCTTCGTCTCTTTGTAGATGCAAACCATAATGGCATGTGGGACACCGGAGATTATGCTGCAGACCGTCAGCCCGAGGCTGTATATTACTATCCGGGAAAGATAGAATGCAAGGCCAAATGGGACATGACAGAGCGTTGGAACCTACTTCGACACCGCTTTATCTCCAGAAACCCGAGCAAATCACTCAAGCAGAAGGCCGACAAACAGAAGACGGTGAAGGGCGAAATGCCGAACGTGCCAAGCAATTGGGCATCACTTACGGACATGAAGCATGCGTAATGTATAACTTAAGAAAATATGGTAAACCGAATGAAATATATAAAAAGCATTATTGCATGATGCCGCATCATGCAGCCATTGTAAGCGTTGTGTTTCTCATAGCTATGTTGTTGTGCAGTCTTTCGACTCGCTGTTGAGGCGCAAGAAGGCAACTGTTCTTTCCGCAACACGGCTTTTTAAGTCGGGCGAATTCCTGTCAGTCTAACCTCTATTACAATTGGAAATTCGTGTGGGTGAAGGCTGAACAGCCAGCATGTACACCGTGCAGAGCTGTTATGATGGCAAGCCTGCCTATCGCTGCAGCCTCACAAACGCGTGGCAACGCCAGCTCGATACTTCTTTGTGCGCGATACGCTGCCTGTTACAACACTTTTAGACTTGGAACGCTTTTATTTTCGCAAGGGTGCGCGCGAGGAAAGCGCCACACCGTGGATGGAAGTTTAGTATAGTTAGGCAGTGGAAAGACCAATGTTCGCCAGCACCGCCAGCATAACGACGGTTCACAATAATAGGGCTAAACCTATAGTTATAGCGCGACTGCGTTTACGACATGATGAGTATCTTTATGCGTGCAAAGCGCGTTCGATCCTGCCAATTGGAAGAAGGGGCATGGTCAACTTTCCGATTGTCGACGGTGATGATCGCACGCCTGCACAGCTTCGTTTCGATGGCAGAGCAACCGTAAAGGCGGATAACGGACAAAAGTATCAGCGCTTACGATTGGTTTATCTCTCGAACTTACAGACAGCAAATACAAGCGCTTGAGTCGACTTTTATGTAACCGATGATGCCAATCATGTGCCCGTGCGTCTTGACATGTTTCTGCGCTTCGGCTCTGCAAAGGCTTTCCTTACACCGGTGCTAAAGGGCTTAGAAATTGATGCAAGCGCGTTTTTGGGATGAATTGTATCATAGGCCTGAAAGATTGACGCACTGAAACGAAAGGAAATACGTTATGATCTAATCGTTTACCATGACTTGAAGGCCTGCAATAAGCGATATAGGAAGACCGAGTGCATCGGTCTTCTTTTCGTTTCCTGTCTGGTGTAGTCAATCAACTGATTACGCTGTTTCCGCGATAAGCTAAAATGAGGTTCCATGACATGGCGTTGTAACTTGTATTGAATTACCGCGTAACTCCTGACTACTTTACGGCGTAACTTGCGTCACTTTACCACGCAACTGACGCTGATTACACGCTAATATGACGCAAGTTGCAAGACGATTTGCTGCATACAGCCATCTTTTCATGAGTCATGCGTTAGGTTCGTCCAACGCTTTTGCATGTCCGTTCGAGGCTGTAGGCACGTGTCGAACTGCTCTTTATAGCACTTCGAAAAATAGGAGGGCGAGAAACCCACCCGATAAGAAACCTCAGAGACATTCATTCCGCCCTGTTTCAACAGTCGGTCGGCTCTATTGCAAGCGTGTGATGCGAATCGATTTTCTACGGGAGAAGAGTCGGTGACACTCTTCACTTTGCGATAGAGTTCAGCACGACTCATGTCCAACTGTGAGGGCTAACATTTCGACATTGAACTCTGAGTTGGCAAGGTTCTTGATGATACATTCGAAAGGGTTTATTCATGAAAACCGTGTCGTTATCAAGCACTTCATCGGGCTGAGGGACATTTTGCCAACCTGAGATGTCGCTCAACTGTGCACGCTGTTCATGGAGTTGCATGTAGTGATGCAGCTTTTCGGTGATGCTTTTTCTCGGTCATACGGTGGCGATAAAGGGGCCATGCGATAGACATAGAAGAAGATACCTACGAACAGAACAAGGATGATAAGCGTGAGCAACAGATGAGACTTTCTGATGATTGTAGCGCATGAAGAACGTGTCAAGTCGCTCTGTGCAGGCTCTGAAATGCGCTGCTGTTGCATATTCATTTTCATCGGCCTGCATGAGCATCAGTGGTGCTTTATCGGGCGTGACGAGAGCTGATTGCAGCAAGTTCTCCTTTTGATAAGGGCGATGATTGAGGATATTCATGGCTAATTTCATCACCAAATCACCTACGCGTTGGATGAGATATAAGAGGCTGAAAAGCACGCTGTCGGCCACTAATTTCATGCCTCCTTGTTCGCCGGGAAGAGCGTCGACACCGCAGAACAGTATTCTTCGGCAGCACCTGCCTCACGTGCGCCCATGGCCATACGGTCGTTCTGCGCAAAAACACAGGTTATCGTGGCGCATGAAGCTGTTCCATGGCGTTGGCTGAAAGCTGAATGGCACGGCGACCGCTGGCTTTTTGTCCAGTCACCTGCAGACTTTCAACGAGCTTAATGCCAGGATATCTGCTGATACGCTCTATGAAACCGCGGTGACGTTCAATGGCGGGAGACGACCCTCTGAGTCCCATAAGCTCAGTAACATTACCATGATAGTCGAGCTGTCGGGCCACATAGTCACCCATCTGACGTCCAACTTCCACGTTGTCAGCCCCGATAAATGCCGTATATTTACCGTCGGTCTTGCGGTCGAAGAGGATAACCGAGATGCCTTTCTCCACAGCTTTGTCGACAACAGGCGTAATGGCATGGGCCTGATTGGGCGAGATAATCAGCAAATCGACACCGTCTTTTATGAACTGTTCTATCTGTTGGATCTGTCGTTTATCGTTATCGTCGGCCGAAGTAAACCGCATCGTCACACCGTCTTCCATGTAAGTGGCCGTCCGAAGCTCCTGATTGAGCTTGTCACGAAATGTCTTCCGAACATTGTGATACGCCGATGACATATTGCTTGCTGTTCCTGCTGTTGCAAGAGCATATCATAAGGCAACCCATGAAGGTCAGAATAAAAGACGATATCTTGTTCATACTTTGTCTTTCTATGTAAGGATGTGACAAAGATAGCATTAAATTTGGTAAAATCAAAAGAAATATTGCAATTAAAAGGAAAGCCTCTTCGATGATTAAACCATGATGAATGCAGGATTTCATGTGGCGGAAGACAAGCCCGTTTCTGTTTGAATACCATTTATATAGCATTTAAAACAAATGCTAAAAGATTTGTTTCATGTAACATGTTTTTAGCTTTTGAACGATTATTGCAGGTTCTTTATTTATATTAGCAACTATCTTTGCCTCGCAACATCTAAACAACCGAGCATAGCCTTGCGATGAAGTACCCGACTCCGAAACTCCCATTGCTTCGGTTCACGGAAACATCTTATCTCGAGACCATTTATCAACCTAAATTTATAATAATGAACAATCTGAAACGACTCATTCTGAGCACAATGCTCATGTTCTGTGCGATCAATCTATGCACAAACAGAATGTATGAGGAACTGTTGTCGATGCGAATGGCGAACCGATTATCGGTGCCTCTGTGATTGAGAAAGGCACGAAAAACGGTACAGTCACCGACATTGACGGTAATTTCAAACTGCAGACAAAGACAAGGTTCGCTCCTTGTTATCTCTTACATCGGCTATATCGGTCAAGAGGTTAAAAGCTGCTCCAAATCTGAAAATCACACTGAAGAAGAATCAAAACTGTTGAACGAAGTTGTAGTGACTGGCTACACAACGCAAAGAAAAGCCGATTTGACGGGGCAATCTCGAGTGGTCAGCGTCAACGAAATAGCCAAACAGAAATGAAAACAACCCTATCAAAGCACTACAAGGTCGTGTGCCGGAATGAATATTTCAGCTGACGGCACCGTCGAAGTGCAACTGTGCGCATTGCGGTATCGGAACGCTCAACAACAACGATCCACTTTATATTATGATAGGATGTACCAACGAAAGCAGGTATGCACGAACTCAACGGCAACGACATTGAAAGTATCCAGGTGTTGAAGGATGCAGCCTCGGCTTCTATCTATGGTTCACGTGCTGCCAACGGCGTGATTATCATCACAACCAAGCAGGGAAAAGAAAGGAAAAGTAAAGGTTGACCTTGACGCTTCAGTAGCTGTTCATCCTATGCATACAGATGGATGTGATGAATGCTATGAATATGGGCAGGTAATGTGGCAGGGCTTTATGTCAATGACGGTATGGATCCCAACGACCAATGGCTTTGGGCTATCGCTATCAGTGGGGCTATGATGCCAACGGATATCCTGTGCTGAATGGCATCAAGATGAATAAATATCTCGATGCAGTAAGCACAACTCCTGCCGCAGATACCGATTGGTTTTGACCAAACAACGCGTACAGGAGTAATCCAACAATATAATGTTGCCTGAGCAACGGCACGGAGAAAGCAGCTTCGCTTTCTCTTTGGTTACTATAAGAACCTTGGTATCATCAAAACTTCTGACTTGGAGCGTTTCTCTGCACGTATGAATTCCGACCATAAGCTCATCGGTAACAGCTGGACTGTAGTAGAAAACTTCACCCTGAACTGTAACTTGAGGTGCAAGCTCTTGCGGTTTTCAGCAACGTATTCGCAATTCAATCCCTCTTTGCCTGTATACTATGGCTAAAGGAGATATGCGCCCCTGTAGGAGGCTATCCTGACCGTGAGAACCCGGCTAGCCTGTTTGCAACAGAAACAAAGACAACCGTTATACTTATTGAGCGTCTCCTTTCGGCGATGCTTACTTAAACCTAGAACCCTTTCTGGAAAGGCTTTACATCCGTTCGACTTTCCGGCCTTGACTACACAAAAGCAACAACGCATCTTCACTTACCTGTAAACTGAGGGCAATGTTGCTAATAATAAGAATGGTGTTGAAGCCAAACAGGAGCATTGGACGAAAATGGATGTGGAATGCAGTCTACTACTTATAACGCCGTTATGGGGACTCAACAGAGTAGACGCTATCTCGGTATGGAGCTTAACCGTGAGGATGATACCAACTTCTGGCACAAAGAGAACTTCATTATCCTTAATCCGACTGCATGTGGCCTGATGCCGGTGTGGAACTGCACAGAGTTACGGTGGCGGTTCAGGCTTTTTCGCTCGTTTCCTACTTTGGAAAACTCAACCATAACTCGATGATAAAATACATGGCTTTCACTGACTGTGCGTCATGATGGAAGTTCCCGTTTCGGCCGTAAATAACCGTTATGCCACCTTCCCTTCTGTATCTTTTGGTCTATGAATCAACCGTGACTTCCTCAAGAAGGCTACATGGATTGACGATTTGAAAGCTTCGTGCCTCATGGGGACAGACGGGTAACCAGAAAATTTCGAGACATTGACACGCTATACTATCTATGGCAATACGGGAGTCAGTGGGAATGGTGGTCAGAGTTATGGCACTTCTTATGACATCGGCGGCATGAATGGTGGCAAAACCCCGCCGTCTGGCTTCAAAACGTACCAGATTGGAAACGACACATCAAGTGGAAACAACCACACAGACTGAACCTGGTCTTGACTCTCATTCTTCAACGGGAAGTCTTTATAGCGGTTTTGACTGGTATTACAAGAAGACCAAGGACATTCTTGCTACAGATGGCAGGCATCGCAGCCAACTGGGAGAGGGCAGCACAGTGGATTAATGCAGGCAGAAATGGAGAACCGAGGGTATAGAACTAAACCTCACAGCCGCGGCTCGTGCGACTTTGGGATTGAAATGTGATCTCACAGAACATCCGGTACATATCGCAAACAAGGATCGCAGAAACTTACCCGAGCTAGCAGTTGCTGCTACAATGGAACCTTTGGTGGTAACAGGATGAGAGCGTTAATCGGTCATCCTATGGGTGCACAGGTGGGCTGGCATGATGGGCATTATCTTCAGAAGTCAAGACGAGATCGGCCACAGAAAGCGTGCAGGATTGGTGCTGCATTAGGACGCATCCACGCTGGAAAAGGATCTCAATGGAGACAACCTGCAGAGTTACCGAGGCTGATCAGGACTGGATTTGATAACTCCTGTGCCTGACTCTCACCCTATGGTTTCAATCTCCTATTTAGAATATAAGAACTCTCTGATTTCACCCATGTTCTGGCAGGGTGTTCAAGGTGGATGCTCACTCAGACCCAAAGAGCAGAAACCGATCTTTGCCAAAGCTGAGCTCGAACATTGGTTTCCTTTAACAAGGGACGCCGTTTGCTTTGATGCCTGGAGCCCAACCAGCAGGGAAGCAACATTCCGCATTGACTTTGTCGGACAAGCAACAGTAACAGTGCGTGTGTCAACCTATTGGGTTGAAAACGGTTCTGCACTTTGAAACTGCGCACCATTCAGTTTGACGATACAACTTCCCACAGCATTGCCAAGAAACTCTTTATGGAGCGTTTCCGTGTTTATTTGAGTGCACAGAACCTACTTACTGTCCAAGGGCAAGACCTTCACGGGCGTTGATCCGGAGAATCTAACTTTTGGATATCCAATCTCCACGTAACATCGCTTTCGGACTGAATAGCGTATCTAAATCTAAAACAATGAAGAAATTAATATATATGTAACGGCGTTGGATGACGCTTACATTAGGCAGTTGCTCTGATTTCCTCCTCGACAAACAGACTACCGCAGGGAACGCTGAGCGACAAAGCAAGTGACGAATCCAAATATGTGGATAACTTTGTTATATCGAGAAACTTATGCCGTATGGAGTTTCGGCCGAGAGACATCAACTCTCTGTTCTCACGTGGAACCTTTGATGCCGCAGCGACGACCTCCTAGGGCAGATAATGGTACGAGTGACGGTGATGCTTTTCCGCCAGCTGGAGCTCTCAGGGCATTCTTACCACCACTGGGAACATCAGCGACATGTGGCAAAGCGCGCTGTACGATTGCATCCTCCCGCGTGAATACTGCTACGTGCCTGCTGTGATAAAACAGACGCAACAAGCACTATCCGCTGAAAGCCGAAAGAATAGCCGAGATGAGACATCTCTGCTTATGGCCACTTCCTTTGTGAGAGAGACTTATAAGAATATCCCTTTCATCGCGAGACGGAAAACCCGGCAAACCGAGGAGTACAGCCGTCAACCTTTCCAACCGTGAGTTTAACTTAATGACAGTGAAGGCTGGCAAACGAGATTATCAACGACCTTGAGGTGAAAGCTTACAGGCGCTGCCGTAAAAGCGCAAACGAGAAGTAGGCCGACTCCAGCAGCACGCTGCCTGCAGCTTTCCTGCGGAGGTCTATCTTTACGAAGGCATCATACCAGGATAATGCCGAAAGTAACCATAGGTAACGAGCATCTCGAAAGACGACTTGAAGAAGGTTATTGACATACAGGATGAAAGTATTTATACGGCCGGAGGGTGGTATGGACTCGCAGCCGATTTCACGACAACTTCCGTCCAGAAACCACAGGTATGAGAATGGCAAAAGTATCTGAGCATTCATATGCAGTATTCCGCGAACGACGGTACAAACATACGCATCTGAACTGGAGCTACTGGTCAGATTGTGCCGAATATTCTGGGTTACTACGATGGGTTGCGTACTTCCTACAAACGCCAGTCAGAACTCTGTGTCCGTGCCTTCAAGACCGACAACAACGGCCTCCCTGGAACTTGACAACTTCAGCAAAGACAATTACTGACAAGACCAAGGATTATGCTGATCCGCGCCTGTTTCGTCACCGTTGGAATTTCCTCGTCTTTGCCTAAGGAATTCAACAGTATATCATGGACGAGAGCGCTACATGGAGTAGGTCGAATCGGTCTCTATGGCTATTATGTCGCATTGAAGCAGAATGAACAGGCAGACTGTGGCTATCTCATCAAAAGTTGTTCATGGTGCACGCAATGAAGATCAGCACTGCGTTTTCCGCCATGCCGACGACTGTGGCTGAACGCGCTTGAAGCTTTAGTTCAGCTTGAAACCGGACGGCCGACTGACGACTTCATTTCACCTCGTTAACCGACTTCGTGCACGTGCGAAAACAGAGCATGAGTGTTATCGGTGACTAGTGAAAGCAACATTGGTGTAAAGATGGATGTCCAGGACTTATACTGGGCAGCTATGACCAAAATCAAGCTTTGAAAATCGTTAAATGGAACGGTAGGATAGAGCTTGGTATGGAAGTGAGCGGCTTCTTTGACCTTGTACGTTGAGGGCGAGAGCAGAAGCGTTATCAATAGATATTATGCCAGAAGAGCCAACGACTGCGCTATATATATAAAGGTGCTAAGTTCACCACAAGAATGAATGCCTGCCGATTCCATAGCACAGATTGCGTGCACCGAACGGTCGATATACACAAAACATAGGAGCATGGTAATTGTGAGAAAGACTGATTTCAACTATCATTTATAGTATTGTTGGGCGCGGTGACGTTCACATCATGCAGCGACAGCAACGTTTCTGACTTGCAACTCAGTGGGGAATTGTGCACCGAAGAGCCTGGAAACCCGACCAATACGAGGCACCATCGACTCGGCAAAACCGTACAGTGGCCAGTGCGCGTTCCAGAGACTTATGCCGTTGAAAACATGGCTGTGACCACACTTACTACGGTGATGATGGTGCCAGCCAGCATTGAAAGTGGGCGAGGAAACTCCATGCTACACCGCCAGAACTCATCTCGTGGGACTAACGGAGAGACTGTGACTGGACGATTAGCGTAGAAACGTGATGAAGCCAGATAAAGAGTTTTCAAGATAAACGATGTCTATACGAGAAGCTCATTGATGAGGAACACAAGACCATTTCAGTATATGTTCCCAGCGGGACTTGCAGCCTTACAGCCCTCACGCCTACTACTGAATACAGCGAGTGAGTGCAGCCCTCCGAACCGAATGAGGTGGTGGTGCCGACAAACTTCATTACCCTGTTGTCTTCAGAAGTCAAGAAACAACACAGCAGAGAGTCAATACACTGCCACCGTGACTGCAATCGGCTGAAACCTTCCGGCTGTCTTTGCAGGCTTGGCTGCCTCGATGGATCGGTTGAATATGGAGGAACAAACGGCCTGCAAGAGTGGATGCTGAGAGACGTTTCCAACTCGCTTTATGCCTCTTTTAAGCCGGATATCGGCGAGCGGCACTGTAGACCCTCAAGCGAGATGTAAAGTTATATGGTGGCATTACTACTAAAGACGGTGGCGTTGACTGGCAAAAATGCATTTTGAAGCCTGGCTCTGAAGCCTCATGCAGCCTTTGAAGCTGAAAGACTATTATAACAATGGTGGCTTCATTCACTCTACACGCTATGCAGCAATATGCCTGCAGAGTTGGAGCTGTGGCCACGATGCCTGTCCTAACAACTGGCCCAGGGACAGAACGAGGGCTGATGCTGAGACCGTAAATGGGCGTGGAGCTTTCATGATCACAGGCTACACGGATCCTCTCGTCTCAGTATCTCACCGCGAAGAGCGGCGAACCGACGAGATGTCTACACCGTGATGCAGGCTATCGCACTGCCACTCTACCGCACAATGGCATGTTAGAGCGATTGGGCGCGGCGATGATAGCTACACAGCATGGCGCAGTAAGACCGGAGGAAAAGACCTGGGCAGATGGTTGGCGACGCCGGTGCTATTGTGGTATCGGGAAATTCCTGCAAGTGGCACAAAGTGGCAAGATACTGCGTATCGGTTCAGGCTGTTACGACTATGGTACAGCATCGCTGCAAAGTGGCAGAACTATCACAAAGAAAACATTGCCAAGATGACTCGCGATGCGTTTGGTTATCTGATGAACAAGTAAATATAATCTTAAGAATAAGAAAATACAATATATCACATTGGCGGCGCTCACGTGCTCCCCATTGGCAGATGCAGTGGCAGAACAACTCCTCGTTACCGAGAAGATTGACACACCACCTTATTTCAGAGTCGACAGACGAACAGAAACAGGACACTTACTATAACCCTTACAGGCAGGCTATGTGGGACGACCCAATGCCGTTTTTGACCCCGTATCAAAGGATTTCAAGATAGCTCATGTTACAAGACTATCGCCCACCCTGCCGGGTACTGGTGCCACCAATATGGGCGGTAAGTACTGCTCGATGCAGCAAATTATCGCTCATTAGGCGAATTGATTCCATGTGGAGGATTGGCCGAACAAGATGCTGCCTTGGGCACAGGTTCTACCATTTATTCTGAAAAGACAAGCGCTATTACACGCTCACACAGAAAGACATAAATACCAACCTCCACAGCCAGGGAAAACGGTGAAGAGGTACGTGGTTGCCACATCGGCTGACTTCAAAAGCTGGACAGAATAGAACTTTCCGACCCGTCAAGGCGAAGACTATGGCTACAGCAAGAACGGACTTTCGTGATCCCTTGTGTTCGTAAAGGCGATGATAACCGCCATCATAGCCTCGTTTCAACCCTCAAGGAAGTAAGGCGCTCTGGCCGAATTTACCTCTACCGGCCTTGAAAGGACTGGACACATGCGGGCGTTTCATGACCGGCATGTGGACCGTTTCTTACGAGTGTCCTGAGCGTGTTCAAGATGGGCGAAGTGGTGGTATCTTGTTTACAGCGAGAAGCATCTCTGCACTGCGTCGTGTACAGTATTTCAAGGGAAAAGATACTGATGAGCTGAAAGCCTGCACAGCAAATGATGCTGGCAAATGGCCCGACGGCCACGAAGGTTTCCTTTGACAGTCGCGGCTTCTGCGCAGGAAAACCGCCACGATGGCACCATCTGGTATATCTGGGGCTGGTCATCCTCGCCCTGGACAGAACAACACGAACGTTGGTGCAGCGCCAAACGAACCTGAATGGGCTGGAAACCTGGCACATCGCCCTCATTCAGCATGCTGACGGAACGCTGACTTTGGGTGAAAGTAAAGGCTATCAGCGACAAATATAGCAAGGAACAGCAGGCTGAAACTCATGGAGAAAAGCCAGCAGGAGTGACCGAAAGCATGGAACCTACATGCTGAACGGCGATGCCCACTGCTTTTCAACCGCTTAGCAAACCACAACAAGATTTCATTCACCGTCGAAAACCAGCAGCAACAAATTGTAGGTTTGCTTCTTTGTACGTGGTAGTGACTCTGATAACAGATACCCATCATCGTGGAACCCCGAAAACGACGGCCAACGCAAGCTGAACTTCAAGAGGAAAGGGCAGTCAGACAGGCTTTATCGCTGGAATTGATGGCTAGTATTCAACTGCCCAACCGACAACACCTATCATAGCGACTGTCTATACTGACAACAGTATATGCGTGGTCTACGTCAATGATATTTGCAGTTACACCAACCGTATCTATGGAATACAGAATTGCTGGACATCAACAGCCTGAAGGCAAAACATTTTCAGTGAGCGACGTGAAGGTCAGTCAATATGAATAAAAAGGAAAAATATGATGAACTATAAGAAGAGTCTTTTAATTTTAGCCTGTTCTTTCATGCTGCTACAAACCCTTGCAGCAGTCAAAGGTCACTGAGACAAACCTGATTGATGACAACCATCTCTGGCCCGTATCACCCCACATCAGCGCTATCTGCTCGTCCCTATGAGGAAAAAGGAAGATTATGCAGCTCTGAAGGTCATCGTTGATAACCGGATTGTAAAGACTTTTCACGCCAAATAATACTGACCACATTGACTATCTTTCGTGCTGATTGCCTCGACAGTTATCAAAGAGCAAGTGTTGCTCGACATTACCTTCCAATAACTGCGCTCGACTGGTGCTATCAAGGACTTTGTGGCTGGAAAAGAACTCAAAACGAGGACAGTTTTCGACGACCAACCGCGAAAAGTATCGCCCCATCTATCATCATGCCTCTTTGTAGAGGCTGGATGAACGACCCCAATGGCACGTTCTATAAGGATGGGGTGTGGCATCTCTACTCCAGACACAACTATGGCTCGCAATGACAGCGACAGGTCACGCCACATCGAAAGACCTCGTACATTGACGTTTGAAGGCGATGCTATCCGTCCCGATGCATTGGGAACTATCTTCAGTGGCTCGGCAGTTGTCGACAAAACAACTACTGCCGGCTTTGGAAAATGGCGCCGTTGTTGCCATGTACACATCGGCCAGGAGCAAGTCAGACGCAGAGCATGGCATACAGTAATGACAATGGAAAAACGTTTACCAAGCATGCCAACAACCCTGTGCTCACGGCGGATATTCCCGACTTTCGCGACCCTCACATGTTCTGGAATGAAGATATCAAGGCATGGAATCTTATCCTTGCAGCAGGTCAGGAAATGAACATCTACAGTTCAAAAAGACCTGAAACACTGGACAGCTTGAGAGTTCATTCGGACATGGATACGGCAATCACGACGGTGTATGGGAATGCCCTGATCTCATGAAATTGCCTGTCAGCAGAGACAGGGAAAGAGAAGTGGTTGCTTATCTGTAACATCAATCCTGGTGGCCCTTTCGGTGGCAGTGCCACACAATATTTCGTGGGATCTTTTGATGGTCATCAGTTCACTTGCGAGGAGTAAACCCGAAACAACGAAATGGATGGACTATGGAAAAGACCATTATGCCACCGTCACTTTCGACAATGCACCCGACAACCGGCAGTGGCGATAGCTTGGATGAGCAACTGGCAGTATGCCAACCAAGTGCCCACGATGCAGTTTCGCAGTGCCAACTCCGTGCCACGCGACCTTGGTCTCTTCACCGATGGTGGCGAAACCTATGTCGGCGTAGTGCCTTCCAAGGAGCTTCTTGCCTTGCGCGGTGCAAAGACCGGCAAGCCTACAGAGGCCTGTGAGCTTGTCATCAATATTAAATCGCAGTCGAAAACCTACGGTAATCACGCTCAGCAATGACAAGCACGAACAGGTGGTGATGACCTACAATCCCAAGGAACGCACTTTCAGTATGGACAGAGCACAAAGTGGAAAACACTGCTTTCAGCGACATGTTCAAGGCCACAACCGTTGCTCCTACCCACAGGACAATCAGCCAGTTGCGTGTCTTCATCGACAAATGCAGCATTGAAGCATTCGACGCTACAGGCAAAATGGCCATGACCAACCTTGTATTCCCTACCAATCCCTACGACAAACTGACTGTCAAAGGGACTGCTCGGACAGTTATTTACACATTAAAATAAATCCTGAGAAAAATCGTTCAACATCGTGTAATATAGTTACATCGTCAACTATTTACACATTTTGAACGATTTTTCTTATGTAAACTCCATATAAACGGTATATTTGCAACAAGCAATCATTAATCATTAAACCTTTTAACATTATGGATAAAACCAACAAACTTGCCATTATTCCCGTGATGCTATGTTTCTTTGCCATGGGATTCGTTGATCTTGTAGGCACAGCCAACTTTTGTAAAGGCCGACCTGGGGCTAAATGACGCACGGGGCAAACATATTTCCCTCTCTTTGTTTTCTTCTGGTTTCTCATCTTTTCAGTGCCTACGGGCATGCTGATGAACAAGATTGGCCGCAAAGAAACCGTGCTGCTGTCACTCATCATCACCTTTATTTCACTGCTGTTGCCTCTCTTTGGCGAGAGTTTCATACTGATGTTGATTGCTTTCTCACTGCTCGGCATCGGCAATGCACTCATGCAAACTTCGCTCAATCCATTGGTTTCAACCGTCATCAAGGGTGGAAATCTGGCCAGTACACTTACATTCGGCCAGTTTATCAAAGGCCATAGCATCATTCCTTGCACCTTATCTTGCCACATGGGGTGCCACTGCAGCCCTGCCAAGTTTTAGCTTGGGATGGCGCATTCTCTTCCCCTATCTACATGGTCATTGGCGTTATTGCCACCTTACTTCTGTCAGGAACACCGATTGAAGAGGAAGCTGTTATCGTTGAAAAATGAACTTCCCTTCGCGCAATATTGCCGATGAATATATTGCCTGTTTCAAGCTTCTGGGCACACCGATTGTACTGTTAAGCTTCATCGGTATCATGTGTCGTGTGGTATCGACGTAGGCGTTAATGCCACAACACCAAAAGATATTGCAGGAGAAACTCGGCCTTACACTCAGTGCCGCAGCCCCCGCAATGAGCTTCTACTTCCTCTTTCGTACCTTAGGATGCCTCACCGGAAGCATCATTCTGCGTTTCATGAAGACACGAACTTTCTTCATTATCAGTGTCGTGATGATGGCTTTGAGCATGTTAGGACTTTATTTCGGCACAACGAAATGGATGCTCTACACGGCTATAGCCCTTGTAGGCTACGGCAATTCAATGTCTTCTCCATGGTCTTTGCACAGGCTTTGGAATGCGTTCCTAAAAAGAAAAACGAGGTAAGTGGACTCATGATCATGGGTCTTTTCGGTGGAACTGTCTTCCCATTATTCATGGGATTGGCCAGCGATGCCGTGGGGCAAGCCGGCGCAGTGGCTGTAATGGCAGTGGGAGTAGGTATTTGTTCACGTATATAAGGAGCCTTTCATAAACCCACCCTACCCTCCCCAGGAGGGGAGCACTTCTTGAGAAAGCTTTCACATGCTGAAAATAAGATATAAAACAACCAATAACATTATAACCAAGTGCTCTGAACTCCTGAAAACGAACTCAAACAGACCCACGCTATCAAGCGTTCCTCTCCTTGGGGAGGTTAGAGTGGAGTGTTATGGGGCATAGTAGTATTACCTTATGCAGAAAAAGATTTATTGTCGGTCTCGGTGAAGCATTATGGGACTGCTTACCCGAAGGTTCAAAAGCTTGGCGGAGCACCTGCCAACTTTGCTTATCACACCCATCAGTTCGGTTTTTGACGCTATCGCTATCAGCGCTTTAGGCAATGACATCCTGGGGGATCGAGACACGAAAGGAACTCGATCAGGGCCGGACTTCACTACATCATGCCCATTGTGGAGCATCTGGCACCGTACTCGTTACGCTCGACGATGATGAGGAGTACGCTTACGACATCAAGGAGAATGTGCGTGGGACAATATTCCGTTCTCACGATGAGATTGAAGCCGTGGCCAAAGAGATGCCCGTGCCGTATGCTTTGGCTCACTGGCACAGCGTAACAGCGTCTCACGCGACACCATTAAGCGCTTCCTTGCGGCCACTCCAGGACTGTCTGAAGATCTTTGACATCAATCTTCGACAGAATTTCTACACCAAGGAGATTATACAAGAGTCGACTTGCTGCCTGCGATATCCTGAAAATCAACGATGAAGAACTCGTCTACCATCGGTCGACTTTTCGGCTATCCGGGCTTGGACATGGAGAACAAATGCTGGCTCATCCTCGGTAAGTACAATCTGAAGATGCTCGTATTGACCTGTAGGTGTCAACGAGGAAGTTATGTCTTTGCACCGGCTACAAAGTCGTTCCAGGAGACGCCAACTGTAGAGATTGCCGATACCGTTGGAGCCGGAGACAGCTTCACCGCGACTTTCTGTGCAGCCACACTTGCAGGAAAGTCTATCAAAGAAGCGCATAAACTCGCTGTTGATGTGAGTGCCTATGTGTGTACAGGTGGGTGCAATGCCCGTGCTTCCCGAGAGTTCACGAAGCTGTTGTAGGAAACAACGAGATAACTCCACATGATACTCAGCTGTTTTCGGTGGCTTAGAAAGCCACCGAACGGTTGTTGATTGCCATTAAATGAATACTCCTTCCCTTAGGTTTCAGGCCTCCTCGTTGCAAGCAACATTGAAGAATATCGAGAATATATTAGAATATACAACGTTACTTCCAGAAATAAACGATATACATATTCGTAGATGTTCTCTGAATATTCTATGATATACTGCGAAGCAGGGTAGGGAGGACTTCCTTGAGTTTCAGGCCTCCTCGTCGCAAGCGACATCGAAGAATATCAGAGAATATATTAGAGATATATCACGTTACTTAGAAATAAACGATATTATATTCTCAGATATTCTCCATATTCTAGATATACCGCGAAGCGAGGTAGGAGACCCAACCTGAGTTTCTAGGCCTCCTCGTCGCAAGCGACATTGAAGAATATCAGAGAATATATTAGAATATATAATGCTATTCCTAAGCAAATGACGTTCATTATCACAGATATTCTTCAATATTCTAAGATATACTACCAAAGCGGGTGAGGAGGCCCTTCCTTTGAGTTTCAGGCCTCCCCGTCGTAAAGCGACATCGAAAGAATATCAGAGAATATATTAGAATATCAACGTTACTTCAAAATAAACGATATCATATTCTTTGGATATTCTCGAATATTCTAAGATATACTGCGAAGCAGGTAGGAGGACTTCCTTTGAGTTTTAGGCCTCCTCGTCGCAAGCGACATCGAAGAATATCGGAGAATATATTAGAATATCAACGTTACTTCAAAATAAACGATATACATATTCATGGATATTCTCAATATTCTAAGATATACCGCGAAGCGTAGAGGAACCTTAAACTTTGAGATTTTCAGGCCTCCCTCGTCGCAAGCGACATCAAAGAATATCGAGAATATTTTAGAATATATCCGCTATTCATAAGCAAATGACGTTCATTATCACAGATATTCTTCAATATTCTATGATATACTGCGATAGCAGGTAGGAGGCCTTACGCAAATTCACGACACGCCATTGACTTAACACCTAACTTCGTTTCACAATAGTGACTGGATGATATTAAACTACGGCTTCAAAAGAATAGCAAAATATCAATGCATATTTCAACCTATAAAGACCCGCGAATAAAAACTAAAGAGATATTGTTTCTAAAAACAGACTTTGTCAAAAACATCTGACGGAGATTTTTGAGAACGAAATAGAGAAAATCAAGAACGAGAAAACAGAGGAATAAGGACCAAAAAGAAAGAGAGTGCAACACCGAGAAAAGAAGTTGTGACGCATTTTTGACGCAAAACACATTGCTTTTTGAGGGCAGATTGACGCACAACTTGGTGCTGATTAGCACGTGATTTTGACACCAAATGACAAGGTAATCTGACGCAAATGGCGAGATCTCATTCATAGATATCATTCTGCTTTTTGTATAAACTATTGATGCATAACGAGTTATAAACTATTCAAATTTCAGGCATTTTTCAGTACAGAGGAAAGTTTCATGAAGAATACGAAAAGCGTTTTGTAAAGATGTTTCCAGAATAGGGATTACTTCTTATAAGCTATGAGGAAGCAACAAAAAAGTCCGTAAATGCCTGTACATTTACGGACTTTTTATTTTACATGCAACGCCACCTTACGGCGTTACACCTAATTATATATAAGCTTATTTCACTTCAACGGCCTCGGTTGCAGTCTCTTCCGTGCGACGATCGTCGATGCTCTTACCCATTAAGAGATAAGCAATCGGAAGCGATGAAGATAGAAGGAGCGTACCGAATATGACACCGATAGTCATTGCGAAAGCAAATGGTTGGATACTCTTACCACCCAACAGCAGAATTACCAACAACACAATCAACGTTGAGAATGAGGTGTTGATAGTACGTGCCAGTGTCTGGTTGATAGAGTCATTGAAAAGCACCTGTATATCCTGCTTCGGATGAAGCTTTAAGTTCTCACGTATACGGTCGAACACAACCACTTTATCGTTGATAGGTAACCGATGACGGTCAGAACAGCACCGATGAAGGTCTGATCACCTCGAGTGAGAATGGCAACAGAGCCCTGCAAGGCGAGAATAAAGCTGATAACGGTCAGTGCATCCAATACCAATGCAATCGTTGAACCGGCAGAGAAAGCCACGTTGCGGAAGCGTATAAGGATGTAGAGGAATATGGCAACAAGAGCGATGATGACGCTGATGATAGCACCATAAGTTACATCCTTGGCCACAGATGGGCCCACCTTAGAACTGCTGATGATAGAACCACCGGCACGAACATCCGGGTTCTTGAATGCCTCTACACTCTTCTGGCTGATGAGTCCGGCCTTCTTTAAGCCTTGATAAAGCTTGGTTTCAGCCTCATCATCAATCGTAGGACTGTTGGATTCAATCTTATAGTTGGTAGAAATATCGAATGGTCTTGTTGTCTGTTCCCAATGAAAGTGCACCGGTAGTGCAGCCCGGGAAGATGTGAGTAAGCACTTCACGAACCTCTTCAGGCTCGGTAGATTTCTCGAACTGAACAACGTAGTTGCGACCTCCGGTGAAGTCAATGCTCTGTGCAAGACCACGCACGAAGAAGCTTCCAATGAAAGACGATTGCAGCGATAATAGCAACAGTAAAGGTGCCTTTATACATTGACATGAACTTGAAGTTCTTGCCCTGCATGAGGTTCTTACTGATACCTGTCCAGTATTTGAGGTTCTGCCAACGGTCTTTCTTCAGCTGATGTTCGTAAACAAGACGTGTCAGGAACACTGCGCTGAAGAACGAACAAACAATACCGATAATCCATGTTGTGGCGAAACCTTGAATAGGTCCCGTTCCAAATACATAGAGAATGACACCCGTGATGAGTGAAGTCAAGTTGGAATCGAAGATAGCAGAGAAGGCATTACTATATCCCGCTGCAACGGCTTGCTTCATACCTTTGCCCGCACGTAGTTCTTCTTTGATGCGCTCATAGATAAGAACGTTGGCATCGACAGCCGTACCTAACGACAGAACCATACCTGCAATACCCGACATTGTCAGTGCAGCCTGGAACGAAGTAAGTATACCGAGCGTGAAAAATACGTTGATAACCAACGCCGTATTAGCGATCATACCTGGGATGAAGTTATACTCATCACCATATAGATAATCAACAGCACGAAAGCTATAGCGAAAGAAACAATTCCTGCTGGATAGATGCAGCACCAAGTGTAGGTCCTACGACTTCTTCCTGAACGATACGGGCGGGTGCCGGCATACGACCTGACTTCAAAGTATTGGCAAGGTCCTTTGTCATTTCAACCGTGAAGTTACCGGAGATAGCACTTGAACCGCCGTCAATCTCACCATTTACGCGCGGAGCTGAATATACGGCATCATCGAGAACGATAGCAATAGCCTTGCCTACATTGGCTTTTGTCAAGGCAGCCCAACGTCGTGCACCCTCGGTAGTCTCATGGTCATGTTAACCTCAGGTTGACCCGTTACGTGATTGAATTCGTCCTTTGCATCAACGACAACATCACCCTGAAGAGGAGCCTGTCCGTTGTTTGAAATAACCTTGATTGCATAGAGTCCGAGATGTTCTTGGCTTGATGCCGTCTTCCGGAGTAGCACTCCAGAGCAGTTTGATGTCAGAAGCAACACTTGCTTTAGCAGTCTGACCATAGATGAGCTTATCAATGGCTGCCGTATCACGCACACTTGCGTAGCCAACGAGTGCCAAAGAATTCTGTCCCGTAGGCTGAAGCGCAGACAACAATGGGTGCTGTTTCTTTGCAGCTTCCATTTGGGCATTGCTCTTCTGAGCTACAGTTTCTTATCAGCATTCTTCACTTGAATTTAACTCCCTGACAACAGCCTCCTTCTGAGCTTGTTGTGCAGTGGTTGTATCGTTGAGGCATCGTTGGCAAGACGGCTGTCGAGCTGTTGCAAGTAAAGGAATTACCTCTTCAGCATTGTGGGTTTCCCAGAATTCGAGGTTCCCACTTCTGCAAAAAGCTTACGCATGCGCTCGGGTTCTTTGATACCTGGCATCTCAACCATAATGCGGCCGGTCTGTCCTTCGAGTTTCTGGATGTTGGGTTGTACGACACCAAACTTGTCAATACGAGTGCGAACAACGTTGAAAGAGTTGTCAATGGCAGCCTGAACTTCCTCACGAAGCACTTTCTCTACTTCTGAGTCAGGACTCTGTGGATTGATCTTTACCCTGCAATTGCTGTGTAGCAAAGATTTCGGCAGGCGATGTCCCAGGTGCATTCTGACGATAATACTTCAAAGAAAAGCGAGATAAAATCACTCGACTCGTTTCCTCTTCGGCACGAGCTTGCTTCATAGACTTAGTGAAAGCGGGGTCAGTCTTGTGATCAGCCAACGTTTCAAGCACGTCAGGTACAGAGATCTCAAGGATCACATTCATACCACCCTTCAGGTCAAGTCCTAATCCAATCTGGGTTTCCAAGCACTTCTGATAAGAGTAAATGCCCAGATACTTCACAGAATCCTTGTAATCCTGCTGCGCAATTGGGTCTTTAAGCTTCGCAGCTTGGCTGTCGTAATAGCTTGGCAACCGAGAATGAAAGATAGAAAATGCTTGCAAGCGTCAGAAGGACGGCTGCACAAATTACAATTCCTTTGTTTTGCATCTTTTTATTTGTTATTGATTTATTGTTTTTCTATACTCAACACAATAGTGTCACCTATCGTATGCAGACGTGCAAAAATACAAATTTTCTTAGCAGTCTGTAAAAATTTATCTGAAAATGTATGTTTTCAATGTTTTCCTTGCTTTTTTAAGCCAGCAAGGATAGGAGTAGTGGTCGGATTCACTCGATGCTTCTGTCGACTTTACAACCATAGGGGTTGCCAATCTTTTGAACACATGATATGGTCAATCCTCACATACATTCCCCCATTATGATAGCTCACCCAAGGCCATTTCAGTTTGCAATGAAGCAATCGGTGAGACCTTTTGCAATGGTATGTCGGGCATATGAAATCGGACTGTCATTGAGTCGCCACACACATCATGCTCCTATCAGAATGCTTACTGATATATCGTGCCACAGCATCGGCCTGAACAGCCCGCTTTGCAGAGGCTTCTCCGAGTTTATCTATCAAGCGGTAAGAGGCTTGTTTGGCATCCGATGTAAGCAGATTTCCTTTGACCATCGACTTAAACTCACGTTTATCCTCATTCGAAAAGTCCCGTGGTTTCAAGGTGGTTGTTGACCACAATCACCGTGTCGTTGCCTATCTTTATTTCGAAAGCACCACTGAGATTGCCACGCGAAGGATAGACAATGCGCTCATGGGAAACGATAGGATAGCGGCTGTAAAAGCGCTATACAATCGCTCGACGGAGAGAACTTCATCGTGTCTTTATAGGCATAAATCTTGTTAAGAACCGGAGTCTACGCGAGCCTGTCCAATCTCATTTGTCATGGCTTCCTGCAGACAAAGAATGTCAGGTTGCTGCTCCCGGATGTATTCCAAGATAGGAAACTTGCCGTCAGCATGGCGTTCCCAACCTGCAAAACTCCACACATTGTGGGGACATTACCTTGATAGCATCGTTGGGAATGCTATGCGGAATATTGAACGGAGATATAGGTTCTTACGGGCACATAGCACACAAGATAGCCCGCAAGAGAAAGCAAAAGCTCCCTTCTTCTTGAAAGCAAAGCCAGAAGATGAGAAAGCCAAAATTAATGGCAGAAAACACCGAGAACACCAATCCGGCATTGGCCAACACTTGGTGATTGACAGGATTGAAGCGGTCGGAGAAGCTCACTAAAAGAGTATCATAAAGATAGTAGCCAGATTAGCTCCGGCTACTACCTGCAGGTAAAACGTTTGAAATTGCGCAACATAAGTCCTGCTATCAGTTCTTTTTACTACTGTCGAAGAGCTTTCGCTTCTCATCGGCTGACAGACTATCGTAGCCACTTTTACGAATCTTATCAAGTATTCGGTCTACTTCTTTCTGGTCTTCGCGCTCACGACGGTTATAATCCCAATCGCTCTGATGACTGTTATAAACATTGCCATTGGCACGAGTATTGGTGCTTCCCAAGCCTTGTTGCTTGCCACGGTTATCCCATTTACGTTTCATGTTGTTGAAGAACTGCTGTCCTTGGGAGCGGTTGTAATGTGCTCCCGGATGTCTTCTCCAATAGCGAATCAGGAAAAACCCACGACCATTCCACCCAAATGGGCCAGATGAGCCACGTTGTCACTCCGTCGTTGCCATGGCCGCAAAGAGTTCTATTCCCGCATAGATCATCACAAACCACTTGGCTTTAATGGGCACAGGGAATGGGGATAATGAAAAGTTTCTCATTGGGAAATATCATGCCGAAAGCCAACAAAATGGCATAAAACGGCACCCGAAGCACCCACTGTTGTCCAGTTGTTGAGCATCGGACTTAACTGATGTGCAATCTCAGGGGAACTGGCTCAAAAGCGAACGAAGGAACCTGAGAAGACACCGTCATATAAAAACAGAAACAAACTGTGCTGCCTCTTGAAAAACACCGGCTCCGATACCACATAAAATGTAATAAAACAAGAACTTGCGCGGTCCCCACATTCTCCACGACCATACCAAACATCCAAAGGGCAAACATATTAAAGAAGATATGCTCCAAGTTGGCATGCATGAACATGTAAGTGACAAGTTGATAAAAAAATGATAAATCAGAGGCAGAAAGAAAATGAAGACCAAAGATGTTGTCCAAAATCTATCGGTCCTCCGCCCATGAAATTCATTCCTTGAAATATCCACATCATCAAGAATGCCACTACGTTGACAATGAGAAGGTTCTTGGTTATCGTTGGAATACGCATCATATCCGTTGTTTTTAAGAAATTATCTATTTGCAGTTATCAGCTGCAAAATTACTAAAAATATCCCTTTAATCAGCGCCGAAACAGGCCGATTAGCCTTATTTTTCACTTTTTATCCCACTTTTTCCCTTTTTGTTTGTTTTATGAAAGGAATAATCTATATTTGCCAAATAAACAGAAAATTATTCATTAAATAATCATCTTAATTAAACAGAATTATGAACAAAACAGAATTGATCGACAAGATCGCTGCAGAGCGCAGGTCTGAGCAAGGCAGATGCAAAAGAAAAGCATTGGACGCAACAACAGCTGCAATCAAGGAAGCTCTCGTTGCTGGTGACAAGATTCAGCTCGTAGGGTTTTCGGCACATTCAGTGTTAACGAGCGTCCGGCTCGTGAGGGTATCAACCCAGCTACAAAGGCTAAAAATCAAGATTGCAGCCAAAGAAGGTGGCTAAGTTCAAAGGCAGGTGCTGAACTCGCTGACGCTGTAAACGCATAATTGTAAAGATTTATCGTAATACAGATTACATGGGCTTGTCAATGATTTTTCATTGGCAAGCCCACTTTTTATTTTCATCGTCCCAAACATCAGTTAAAAGGTGATTGCTAGGCGTTGATTTTCTTCATCAAGCACTTTTCTGCGCTTTTTCTTTTCAAAATACAAAAATTTCCTCGCTTCAATCAATCCTCAACTTCAAAGCGTAAGCAATCCATTGGCTATCAAAAGATTATAAAAATCTAAAAACAGATAATGGGACAACTCACGTCAAATCGTCTTGCAACTTGCATCAGATGACCACGTAACTTGACGCAGATGACTGCGTGACTTGCGTCACTTACACCGTAAAATGACTCAAAATAAGCATGCAACTCAACACGAGTTGTGCAGTTAACCCAGATACAGATGTGGCCGTAAAACAGATAGAGCATGCAACTGCACGAGTTGTGCTCTTTGAAAGTCTTATATTTACAATGCGCATTATCATTTCATATTCGCAACTCGGTACGAGTTGTGTCTTTGAAAGCCCCATGTTGGCGAGCGAAGTGAGCCTACGTGGGGATTAAAATAGACGCATGAAATGAACCCGGAACGGGTCCAGCTTTTTCGTATCTACCATGTAATTGAAGAAACAAAACCCCGTACCGGGTTTGAAAACCACATACATCACTCTCCTCGAGGCAGGCTTGTTCCTCGCCAACCACGGGCTTTCAGCATAACTGCTACGCAGTTACTATTGCAGGCTCACATCCCGCCTGTTATCTTGCTACACTTTCAAAACATATTTGCTACTGCAGTTACGTTGCAGGCTCTGTATCTCGCCTGTCATCTTGCCACACTTTCAAAGTATAACTGCTATGCAGTTACTACATAAAATGCCTCATCACACGACACAACATCCATTGTCATCTAGGAACAAAAAGTCGGGATAGCCCAGCATGGCAATGCATCACACGACACAACATCCATTGTTATCATATAATAAATAGGTAATCCATAGAACAACATATACCCAATCATCTGATAATCTCTATTAAATCGTGTGGCAACTTTTGACGCAAATCACCGTGTAACTGACGCAGATGACCACGCAACTGACGCAGATGACCACGTAACTTGACGCAAATCGCAGCGTAACTTGACGCAGATGGCGAGGTCATTTGATGCAAGTTGCAAAGGCGAGGGTTCGAAAAACATGAAATGACCTTAAATGAATGTGAAGTTTACGGGTATATAGTCGCCATTCAGTTGGATAGCCTGCACTGGCTCAGAAAGCCACCGAACCCTATGTTAGGTCAGGCAGAATAAAAGCTCATTTCTATTTCATGAATACATAATTCATAATTTATAATGCATAATTGTGGGCACATGACAGTCCGACACAAAGCTAAATATTCCCTAAAATCCTTTGCCATTCATGGAAAAATCCATTAATTTTTGCCCCGTAAATAGCTATTTGATGAAAAATATTAGTAACGGGTGCCAGTGGTTTTCATTGGCAGCTTTATTGTGGAGGAAGCGCTGCGTCGGGAGATGGAAGTGTGGGCTGCTGTGAGGAAAAGTAGTTCGAAGAAGTATCTCACCGACAAAGCGAATCAATTTCATTGAACTTAATCTATCCTCACAGAAAGAATTGGAAAAGCAATTGGCCGGACATGAGTTCGACTATGTTGTGCATGCTGCAGGTGCCACAAAGTGCCTGCTATACAGACGACTTCTTCAAAGTCAACACCGACGGAACACGCCATCTTGTGCAGGCTTTATTGGCCTTGAAGATGCCTATCCGCCGTTTCGTTTACTTGAGTAGTCTCAGCGTTTTCGGTGCAATCAAGGAGCAACAGCCCTATCAGGAGATAAGCGAACACGACCATCCGCGGCCAAACACGGCCTATGGTAAAAGCAAATTGATGGCCGAGCAATACTTAGACAGCATCGGAATGACTTTCCTACATCATTCTGCGCCCCACGGGAGTCTATGGCCCACGCGAGAAAGACTATTTTCTCATGGCAAAAAGCATCAAGGGACACACCGACTTTTCGGTTGGTTTCAAGCGCCAGGACATTACGTTTGTCTATGTCACCGATGTGGTTCAGGCCGTTTCTGGCACTCGATCATGGACGTGACGGCCGGAAATACTTCCTCAGCGACGGCAACGTCTATCAATCGTCCGATTTCAGCAATCTCATTCACGACTGTCTGGGCCGCCCTTGGTGGATCAGGATTACAGCACCGGTATGGGTTCTGCGCCTCGTGACGTTCTTTGGTGAGCATATCGGTCGCATAACGGGTAAGATTTCAGCCCTCAACAACGACAAATACAACATTCTGAAACAGCGCAACTGGCGTTGCAACATAGAGCCTACAGTAGACGAATTGGGCTTTCATCCGCAGGTAGACCTTGCAGAAGGCACGCGGAGAACTATTGCCCTGGTATCGCGAGAACAATTGGTTGTAAATGGCAAACAAAGGAAAAACAATACTTTTACATGGCCTTGGCAGGGTAAAAGGTGGACAGCCGAGCACAAGGGACTGCTGCCTTTTTGAGTGGGTAGTGTTAGCTTATATGGCGTTTACACTGCTGATTGTGCTGTTCACTTCTACCAAATTAGTCAATCCCGACGCTATGATGCTGGGGACGTGTTCGCGTGGGAGCAATGACGATTGCCCTGTGGGGCGGTCTATCGAATGATGCCTTTCAAGCTCACGATGTTTGCCCGCGTAGCTGCTCAAATGGGCATGTTGGCATGGTGGTATCCCGATACCTACGAGATCAACCGCATGTTTCCAAACCTCGATCACCTTTTGCTACGTGGGAACAACAGCTTTTCGGCTTCCAGCCGGCACTTGATTTTTGCGCGTGCTTTCCCGTCGCCAATCGTGAGCGAACTTATGGATTGCGGTTATGCGGCCTATTATCCGATGATTGCAGTCGTGTTGATTTTCTACTTTCTCAAACGCTACGGAGAGTTTGAAAACGGCTTTCATCATCTTGGGTTCGTTCTTTCTCTACTATGTTATCTATGACTTGCTGCCCTGTTGTGAGGTCCCACCTTTTATTATAAGCTATCGGTTTGCAGAACGCAGCCAGGGAATATTCCCCAATGTGGGCGACTACTTCAACTCACATCAGGACTGTCTGCCAAGTCCGGGCTATGCACAAGGCTTCTTCTACGACCTCGTGGAGGATGCAAAGGCAGCAGGTGAGCGTCCCACGGCAGCCTTCCCGAGCAGTCATGCAGGGCGTGAGCACTATCGTATACCTGCTGGCTTGGCACAGCGGTAACCGCAAACTGCTGTTCTCTCTATTGCCTTTCTACGTATTTCTCTGCATAGCAACCGTTTACATCCAGGCGCATTACGCCAGTGATGCCATAGCAGGATTGATTATAGGAGTAGTGTTTTATGCGGCGTTGAGCGCTTTCTCAAAACCTCAAACTCACCCCGGCCCCTCCCGAAGGGATGGAGATGACACTTGCTCAAAAGCCTCTGCATCCCCCAGTTTAACGCATTAAAAGAACAGAGACCATTGATTTTCAAAGGAAAGGAAGCTGTAAAAAGCGGAAACTACGATTGATTTTTCAATAATGATGACATACAATTGATATAAATATAAAGACAATAAAGCAAACAACAGATAGCCCATAACGATCCTTCTCAAGCTTTTTCTCCCTCTCTTGGAGAGGGAAATGAGGGTGGGTTTTAGGCTATCTTTCCACTTATGAACAAGAAATTATACATTGAAACCTATGGCTGTCAGATGAATGTAGCCGATAGTGAGGTGGTCGCCTCAGTAATGAAGATGGCAGGTTATGACGTCTGTGAGAACGAAGAAGAGGCTGATGCTATCTTTCTGAACACTTTGCAGTATACGCGAAAAATGCAGAGAACAAGATTTATAATCGACTTGATACGCTTCATGCAGAACAGAAGAAAGGACGCCAACTCATTCTTGGTGTGCTCGGTTGTATGGCTGAACGCGTGAAGGATGACTTAATAAAGAACCATTGTGCAAGCCTCGTCTGCGGACCCGATTCTATCTTAATCTGCCTACAATGATTGCAGAATGCGAACTCGGACATACTGTCGTGGACACCGAACTCTCTACAACAGAAACCTATCGCAACGTGCTTCCACAACGCATTGGCGGTAATCGCGTGAGTGGTTTTTGTAGCATCATGCGCGGTTGTAACAACTTCTGCCACTATTGTATCGTGCCTTACACACGCGGAAGAGAGCGCAGTCGTGACGTTGAAAGCATCTTGGCAGAGGTGAAAGACCTGCATGATAAGGGTTTTTGAAAGAGGTTACCTTGCTGGGACAGAACGTCAATTCCTATGGTTTGTTGCCCAATGGAAAGCGTCTGGAAAAACGGCACTTCGTTTGCCGAACTGCTGAGAAAAAGTGGCACAGAGTGTGCCTGATATGCGCGTGCGCTTTCACCACTTCAAACCCTGAAGACATGACAGAAGACATCCCGCATGCCATTGCAGAAGAACCCAATCTCTGTAATCATATTCACTTCCCGGCACAGAGTGGAAGCAACAAGATACTGAAACTGATGAACAGAAAGTACACCCGTGAGAGTATCTTGACAAGGTTGCAGCTATCAAACGCATCATTCCAGGTTGCGGTTTAACTACCGATATCTTCGTAGGCTATCGCGATGAGACCGAAGAGACCAGCAATGACACTCTCTTTGGTGAAAGAAGTGGGTTTCGACAGTGCTTTTCATGTTCAAATATAGTGAACGTCCCGGTACGTATGCGTGCCAAAACATCTGCCTGACAACGTATCCGAGGAAGTGAAGATTGCCCGACTGAATGAGCTTATTCATTTGCAGACCACTATCAGTGGCGAGCAAAACAAGAAGGATGAAGGCTCAGAATTCGTTATTCTTACAGAGAGATTCAGTAAGAAAGACCGTAATCATCTCATGGGAAGAACCGAACAAAACAAGGCCGTTATCATCGAAAAAGGCAATCACCATATAGGTGAATTCATCAAAGTACGCATCACGGGTTCAACCAGTGCTACGCTCTTTGGTGAAGAAATCAAATAAACAAAGGTTGAAGACGTATGAAAGAGTTCCTGCAAGTGCTGCGCCGTTTCGTTCCACCTTATAAGAAATATCTGGTCTGGAGCGTCATATTCAACATCCTTTCAGCGGTGCTGAATATCTTTTCGTTCATGACATTGATTCCTATTTTGCAGATTTTGTTTAAGACAAGTGATGTAAAACCTGTCACGAAACTCATCACTTGGGACAATGTGCATGGTGTAGAAAGCATGGTAGAAATGTTGACCAACAATGCCAACTACTACATTCAGCACTTCATAGTAACGACAGGAGAGGCCAATACACTGCTTATTATCGGCATACTTCTGGCTTTCATGACCATGCTGAAAAACCGGAGCCTACCCTTTCTTCAGCCACGATAATCCCTATTAGAACAGGAGTTGTGCGCGATATCCGCAATCAACCTATCAGAAAAATCAATGCCTTTGTCGCTTGGTTTCTTCAGTGAAGAGCGCAAAGGTGACATCATCGCCCGCATGAGTGGTGATGTTCAGGAGATTGAGAACTCTATTATGGCGAGTCTTGACATGCTTTTCAAGAACCCCATTCTCATCATCAGCTATTTCATAGCATTGATTGTTACCTCGTGGCAACTTACGCTTTTCACGATTATCTTTGTGCCTATATCTGGTTGGTTCATGGGCTCATGGGCCGAAAACTTAAGGCACAAAGTATCGAAGCACAGGGATTGTGGAGCGACACGATGAGTCAGGTGGAGGAAACGCTCGGAGGTTTACGCATCATCAAGGCCTTCTGTGCAGAGAAACTGATGAATGAACGCTTTGATAAAGTAAACAGTAACTACCGTAAAAATGTCATGCGAGTGAATATCCGACAGCAACTGGCGCATCCAATGAGTGAGTTTCTCGGCACCGTTATGATTATTATCGTGCTTTTGGGTGGGTGCATGCTTGTGCTGAACAACCACACTTTGACCGGCCCTAAGTTCATCTATTACCTCGTGATGCTTTATTCCATCATCAATCCACTGAAAGAATTCTCGAAAGCCGGCTACAACATACCGAAAGGTTTGGCCAGTATGGAGCGCGTAGATAAAATCCTCAAGGCTGAAATCAGCATCAAGGAAAAGAGCAATCCACATCCTATCATGGCCTTTGAACACGAGATTGAATTCCGCAATGTGTCGTTCAAATACGACCAACAGTGGGTGTTGAAAGACATCAACCTTGTTATTCCAAAAGGCAAGATGATTGCTTTGGTGGGACAGAGTGGCTCTGGAAAGTCTACACTTGTTGATCTTATTCCACGTTACTACGATGTACAGAAGGGCGAAGTACTCATAGATGGCATCAACGTTAAAGACCTGGCATTCATGATTTGCGCCGACTCATCGGCAATGTCAACCAAGAAGCCATTCTCTTTAACGATACTTTCAAGAATAACATCAAGTTTGGAACGGTCGAAGCTACCGATGAACAAATTGTCAATGCAGCCCGAATAGCCAACGCATACGACTTCATCATGCAAAGCGAAAACGGCTTCGACACGAACATAGGTGACCGTGGTGGCCGCCTGTCGGGTGGTCAACGGCAGCGTGTGAGCATTGCCCGCGCTATCTTGAAGAACCCACCTATCCTCATACTTGACGAAGCAACATCAGCTCTCGACACAGAGAGTGAACGTCTTGTACAGGATGCTTTGACGCATTTAATGAAGACAAGAACCACTATTGCCGTAGCCCATCGCCTCTCAACAATCAGGAATGCCGACGAAATCTGCGTGCTCCATGAGGGCCGTATCATAGAACGTGGCACGCATGAAGAACTCCATTCGCAACAACGGATACTACAAAAAGCTACACGATATGCAGCAAGTGTAAGATAAAGAAAGGAGTAAACAGAATGAAACGCCTATTAAAATCAACATTCGCCTCGCCGATAGCATTGATTATCAACCTGCTGTTGGCCTATCTTATCTATTTTTTTGCACGCCTCACCTATGTGCTGGTAAACTACAGTTACTTTGCAGAAGGGATCAGGAATGATGCTATCGGTCAATGGATAAAGGGCAGTTTGATGTTTGACACCACAGCCATTCTCTACACACATATCTCCCTCTATCATCCTCATGCTCTTTCCCCTCTGGCTGAAACAGAAACGCATATATCATCGCATTTGTAAGTGGCTGTTTGTTGTTGTGAATGGCATTGCATTGGCTATCAACCTTGCCGATGCCGTTTACTTCCCCTTCACATTACGCCGAACGACCACAAGCGTATTCCGTGAATTTAGCAATGAGAACAACATTACAGGCATCATCCTTCGCAACACACTGACTCATTGGTATCTTCTCCTTGTGTTCGGCGTAATCATTTAGGGCCGTATGGAAACTCTGCGTTGATGCCCCGCACTCGACTATCGCAACTTTGTTTCAGCAAAAGATCGGTGGCTTTACACGGTCAAACTCTTTGTTTGCTTTGCGCTTGCAGGTATTGCTACGTGGCGGGATGCCGTGGAGGATCGCAGTCGGGCGTGCGTCCTATCACCATAAGCAATGCAAATCAGTTTATAGAACGACCCACCGACTGCGCTGTTGTACTTAATACGCCGTTCGCATTAATACGTACTGATTGGCAAATCCGACTTCGAAATACCTCCTTATTACACATCACTCTACGAGGCCGAAAAAGGTCTATTCGCCCGTTCACATCACTATTCCGAAGGGACAAATTAAGAAGAAAAACATTGTTATTCTTATTGTTGAAAGCTTTGGAAGAGAATATATCGGTGGCTTTAACAAAGACTTTTTCGACGGTAAATACAAGGGATATACGCCCAATGTAGACCGATCTGATTGAGAAAAAGTCTTGTCTATCGCTATTCATTCTGCAATGGACGAAAAGAGCATTGACGGCATGCCTTCCATTCTTTGCAGCATTCCCCGCTTCGGTGAGCCCTTTATTCTACGCCCGCTTCGATGAATGATTATACAGGCATACCTGGTCTTTTAAGTCATTGGGGCTATCAGACGGCATTCTTCCATGGGGCAAATCGCGGTTCAATGGGCTTTCTGGCATTCTCCAAAAAGATTGGTTTTCAAAACTATTATGGCCGCCAAGACTATGATGAAGACCCTCGCTTTGGTGGCGATAAGGACTTTGACGGCAACTGGGGAATATGGGATGAGCCTTTCCTTCAATACTATTGCACGAAGATGGGAGAGATGAAAGAGCCTTTCATGACGGCACTTTTCACTGTATCAAGCCACGACCCATTCTGTTGTTCCCAATAAATATAAGAACGTTTATAAGGAAGAACACCTGCCCATTCAAAAGTGCATACGTTACACCGACATGGCCATTGGCAAATTCTTTGCCTCGGCAAGCAAGCAGAAATGGTTCAAGAACACTATCTTTGTGCTTACCAGTGACCACACCAACCAAAGTGATCATGCACAATATAAAACCGACATAGGAGGTTTCTGCTCACCTATTATTATATATGACCCGTCGGGTGACATCAAGCCTCAACGTGTGGATGGCATCGCACAGCAGATAGATATCATGCCAACACTACTTGATTATATAGGTTATCACCGGCCATATATAGCCTTTGGAACCGACCTTCTCGGCACACCTGCAAACGAAACATGGGCCGTGAACTATCTCAACGGCATCTATCAATACGTGAAATATGGTTATGTTCTGCAATGGGATGGCAAACAAACCAAGGCCATTTATCGTCTCACTGACCTGCTCATGGAACATAACCTCGTAGGAAAAGTGAAAGAACAGCACCAGATGGAGACCGAACTCAAGGCCATCATCTATCAATATATGTACCGAATGGTGAAGAATAAACTCTAAGTTCAGTCCGAAACAATATGAAAAAAGCACTGTTATATATAGCTTATACCATCGCTTATGGCTTTTGGTGGGCAATGTCTTTGCTCCCCTTATGGCTGCTTTATTGCTTTTCCGACCTGCTCTATCTGCTCATGGCATACGTTGTTCGCTATCGTCATGCCGTGATATGGAGTAATCTAACCAGCTCTTTCCCCAGAGAAAACAGAGGCTGAAACTGCATGAGATTGAACACAAATTCTACCATTGGTTCTGTGATTATCTCGTCGAAACGATGAAGCTGATGACTATAAGCAAGCAGCAAATCGTGAAGAGAATGACTTTCACGGGCATGGAGACATTCAATCAAATATTGTCCGAAGGACAGTCTATAGGCGTTTATCTGGGTCACATTGGCAACTGGGAATGGATTACCTCCATGCCTTATTGGGCACCAAATTCCCTTTGTTGTCAGCTTTATCACCCGCTTGAAAACGAATACTTCGACCGTCTTTTCAAGTTTGTTCGCGAGCGTCAGGGAGCATATTAGCATTCCCATGCAGGAGTCTTTACGTAAAGATTATCCAGTTTACACACGAAGGAAGCCTCGTTGTAGGCTATATATCCGATCAAGTACCTCTCTGGTGGAACATACATCGTGGGTTGACTTCCTACACCACGATACTCCGGTGCTCACGGGAGCTGAACGAATTGTCAAACACACTGGACAAAGCCTCTCTTTATGGCCATGTTACACGCGTGAAAAAGAGGCCACTATAACTGTGAAATGCGTCTTATCAGCCGTAACACCAAAGAGATGGCTGACTTTCAAATCACAGATTTATACTATAAAGAACTGGAAAAATCAATTCGAAACCAGCCCGAACTTTACCTATGGAGCCATAATCGCTGGAAAAAGAACTACGTGAAGAATTTAATAAAAACTGGGAAGTTAAGAATGGAAAGGTCGTAAGACGCAAGGAAGAATAACATCTATCAGACATTGAACTATTGCTTATCCTGGCTCAATTTCAATGAGAAAAAGACAAAGAAACCTACTTTCTAATGAGCAAAGAAGATGAAGATGAATCGTAAACTCTACTATATTCTACACAGTGGGAAAAATTCAAAATTGAGATATTATATTACCTCTTACCTTTGGATTTCAATGCGCCTCACTGTCTGCTCTCATGGTTTCGTAAAGCCATTATCTCAAAGGCACGGCAACGCAATGACTGGGATGAAATTACGAAACGTGTGGAATATTACAACAAACTTCATCGTTCAGAAATAGATCTTCCTGCATTCCGACAGAAAAGCCATCAAAAACTCTCTGAACAGAAGAAAAGCAGCTAATCGGTTTATTATCTTGATGCTTTCCGCTATGCAAAGTCCTTTCCTTACACCGAAAAATGGTACCTCCAACCGGGCGATGTCACCTGGGTTCCCTGACATACCTGCTATAGTAAAAAGCCGACCTATCAAGGGTAACAATGCCAATTCCGTACTGCTGAAGCTCGACAGAGTGCGTCATTTTCCTTTTCGTAAACGACCGCCTCAAATTCACAGAAAAAGCCGACAAAGTGGTTTTCAGAGGGCTTATCGGACGGTTTGACAGCAACACCTTAAAAGCAAAAACCGATATGATTTTGTCAAGAAATTCTTTGGCAATCCACGCTTTAATATAGGAGTTATCGACAAAGGTTTCAACGAATGGAGCACCGAGAAAATGACCATTCGCGAGCATCTCTCCTATAAGTTTATCATGGCTTTAGAAGGCAACGACGTGGCCAGCAACCTCAAATGGATTATGTCGTCAACTAATTGCCGTCATGCCACGCCCGAATTATGAAACATGGTTTATGGAAGGAACACTCATTCTGATTATCATTATATCGAGGTAAAGGCCGATTACTCTGATTTGGAAGCTAAAATCGACTATTACATCAGTCATCCCTGACGAGGCGCAAAGCATCATCAACCATGCTCATGAATATGTAGACAAGTTCAGAAAACTCCCAACGTGAATGCATCATCTCCATGCTTGTAGCTGGACAAATATTTTAGAACCACACAGTAGAGAAATGCTTCATCCTTTAGATAATAAGCATCTTAACACCCTCATCTTGTACAGAATATTTCTTAAAACATTATAAAAACAATAATAAAATGACAGAACAAAAGAGCAAGGATTTTCGACGAAGAAACCAAGAAACTTCGAGCTTTATATCCTTGACATCATGGTCAATATCGACCGTGTATGCCGTGAACACCACCTGCGCTACTATCTTTTAGCCGGCACAATGCTGGGAGCCGTGAGGCATAAAGGGTCGTTCCATGGGATGACGATGCTGACATAGCACTGCCACGAAAGGATTATAACATTCTCATTGCACACGCCAACGATCGGCTTCCCAAGCATATAGAACTCGTCAGCGGCGTTCAAAATCCCTATTATCCCTATGCCTTCGCACGCATTCAAAATGCAGAAACCACTTATATTCTGCGCCGAAGCTTCAACTTCATCGGTGGACTTCATGTGGATATCTTCCCACTTGACGGCATGACCGAAAATCCCATTGAAGCGCAGATGGCACTACATGAGATATGATTTCTTCGTGAGACTGATGTATTATAACCTGCGCGATCCTTATAAACATGGTCGCGGTATTGACTGTCTTTTCATCAAGATGTGCCATAAGTTGTTCTCTTCTGCATGGCTACACCGCAAACTTGACAAGATACAAAGCGAGTATGACTTCGACAGTTCAACGCTCGTTGCCGACCATGACAACGCACCTGACCGCGGAATTCTGGCGCGTGAGGTTTATGGAGAGCCTACACCTATCACCTTTGAAGGCCACACTTTTCATGGGTGTTGCTCAAGCCCGATGAATATCTGAACACTGCTATGGCAACTATATGGAGATGCCAAGCGAACTCCCTCCGCAGAACTTCGGGTTTCTCGACTTACAACTTCCCTATCGCTCTTAGTTTGAAACAGCAGAATATAAAAGCAAAAAGAACAGCGATTAGCTGAATCAACACAACCATAAAAGGCGTTAATACTAAACTTAAGAAAAGACAGACAAAGAAAAAGAATAACGCTGTATTACAGCAAAAATTTCTTCTGTTTGTCTGTCTTTTCTTATTTTATTACTTCCTGATGCATGGAGCTAATCGACTCTCAAAGAAGAATTGAATAACACAGAATGCCGTACAACATTTTTATGATACTCTAACAATTTATGCAATAACTACATACAGATAATGCGTTTACAACCTGCAAAATAACATCAAATCTTAATTATATTTATTTAAGAAAATAATCAAAATTAATTACAGTTAGAGGGTGTTGATAAATAGAAACATTAAAAGATTGAAAGGCTATTATCAACACTTTAGACTCCAAATTGAGTCATTTCACCTTACTTTTTGATGCATATTAGTTAGTAATATGAGTCTAATTACACGCTAATTTGAGTCATATTCACGATGATTTGATACATATTACAAGCCTATTTCCAAGTAAAGAGAAAAGGGGAAAGCAGATATCTGCTCTCCCCGACACAAAGATAATGTTTTTAAAGGCGTTTCCAAATTGAGTTTAATTTTTAATTTACAATCAACTATTCATTTCTGTCAACTCTAATACCTTTCTTCGCCATTTCAAAACACTTTGGTCTTTTTATGTTTATTTCTTTTTCTTGATTCGTCCAAAGGTCTTGATGCTCGTGTATTGACGCCACAGATTGAGTTTTCTCTTCTTGGGCACACCCTTTCGTGGATAAAATCGCGTGCCCTCAAGCATTCTATGTGCCACTTTGCCGTCAGTGGGCATAAGGGTCATAATTGCTGATTACCCATTTGCGCAGACGGATATAGTCTTCATTTTTCACGACTTCATCTAGCGCATCACACAGCATATTTGGGTCTGTGATATTCTTCCAATAGATGTCCTTCGATATGGCATTGAGCGTAACTACCGCTTATCACAACAGGAACTCATAAATCGTCGATGAAGTATCGCTGATCATCACGTCAGCCATCAGCATATCTTCGTCACACTGTAGTCATCTACGAACACTCATGTTATCATATTGCAGCCAGAGCCTTGTATTCATCGACCCATTCCCTGACGAGTTAGCGGATGAAACTTCATCAACAGCAACACATCTTTCTGCTTACAGAGCTTCACCAAGTTATCCTGATGACAGGAAGTGACGTCAGTTTCGGCGAGAAATGTAGGCGCATAGAGTACAATCTGCTGCTTACCATACTGCTTTGAGCAATTGAAGTCGCTCTTCATCAAAGTCATGTCGGTGTTCAGCTATCCAGTCTTGGCGTGGCTACCCCGTTTCCAACACTTCGAAATCTCCATATTTCAACGACAGTTCCTTAAACTTATTGGTGAAATAAGGACCTGAGTGAAGTAACAATCAAAGTATCTTCGGATAATCCAATGGTCTTTCTTCTCGGCTGCATAGCTATGGAATATCTGTATTTTCACGCCGGGAAGATAGTAAGGTACTATGTTTCGCACGAAAACAGCTTCGGGCACTAAAATCATAAAGTCTCCTGCATGCTCGTTGTCCAACGCACATCGTGCTTCAATGGAAAGTCACTGATTTTCTTTTTATGAACATACCACAACACCTCATTCCTCCTTCGCGGTCTGCTTCAACCTGAATGGGATGTAATATATCTATGGCATACTTATTCTCACAAAACAGAACTATTCTCATAATGAATGTAATAATTTTGAGTAAAGGTAAGTATAAATAACGGAATAGTGCTTACATTACTGAACATTTTTATTATTTTTGTATCAATATAAAGTATAAAAGGATAAGTTTATGATGCAAGATGATCATGAATGCTTAACTCACCGTTGGTCCGGTGATGTCAAGTGATGCAGTAAGAGCCATGGAAGTGAACAAGTGCCCTTATTTCAGAACGCCGGAGTTCTCACAATTGATGCTTGAAAACGAGGTCTTATCAAGAAAATTTGCCAAGGCTGACGAGGCATCAAGAGTAGTATTCATCACCGGTTCGGTCACAGCTTCTATGGAAGCAACTATCATGAATACCTTTTACCCTAATGACAAACTTCTGTTATCAATGAGGCAGCTTCGGACAACGCTTTGTTCAGCTCTGTGGAGTACATCATATACCCTGACAGAGCTTATTCCTGAGTTTGGATATGATATCACTGATGAGATGCTTGCACCATGAACAGCAAGGTTACACGGGTTTCTTGGTCAATATCAAACGAGACTTCACGGGTGTTCATTACGATGCAGAACGCATCAGCGCCTTTTGTAAACGCAATCATCTGTTCCTTGTCGTTGATGCGATCGTTCTTTCTTGGCTGATGAGTTCGACATGAAAGCCTTAGGTGCCGATGTTATGATTACAGGTTCACAGAAAGCATTGGCCGTCCACCGGGGTATTTCAATCATTACGCTGTCACCTCGTGGCGTAGAACGCGTTTACAACCACGATGCCGGCTGTATGTATTTCGACTTGAAAGACGCCTTGAAAAATGGTGAACGCGGTCAAACGCCCTTCACTCCTGCCGTTGGAATTCTTCGACAAATCAACATGCGACTGCGCGAAATAGATGAAGCTGGAGGCGAAGAAGCCGAAAGACGTGAAGATAAAAGCAATTGCAGAAGACTCGTCAGCGCGTGAAAGAACTGCCATTCGACTTTGTTTTCTCATTCACCGGGCAATGCAGTGACTCCGCTTCACCCTCGAAATGTGTCGGCTTATGACATCTTTACGACGCTGAAAGACGAATATCACATCTGGATTTGCCCTAACGGAGGTGATATGCGCGACCGAGTTTTCCGTGGTAGGTCATATCGGTTCTACTCACCATTGACGACAACACGCGACTCATTGAGGCAATGAAAGACAGTGCAAAACGAGGACTTTTATAAGCAGAAAACATGAAGAAAGTCATCACCTACGGTACTTGATGACCTGATACACAAGGGACATATCCGACTGTTGGAACGTGCAAAAGCCTTAGGAGATTATCTTGTTGTGGGCGTTACAGCCGACAACTTCGACCGTGCCCGAGGTAAAATCAACGTACAACAGTCGCTCATTGAACGCATTGAAAACGTCAAACAAACGGGCGCTTGCCGATGAAATCATTGTTGAAGAATATGAAGGACAGAAGATTGATGACATCAAACGGTTAGATATAGACATCTTTCACGGTGGGATCGAGACTGGAAAGGTCACTTCGATTATCTCAACGAATACTGCAAAGTTGTCTATTTAGACCGAACACAAGGAATATCAAGTTCTGAACTGAGAGCAGAAAAATGCGATGTTCATTTGGGACTCATTGGAGAGTCGGCCATACTGAATAAAAATCGTGCAGAGAAGCCAACTATGTAAAACGGACTGACGATTAGCGGCATCTTTTTCGCGTACAGATTTCAAGCTCAGTAGCGACCTTAAAGATATTCCTTCCTATGACAATATCGACGCCTTGCTCGACAATTGCAATGCCGTATATATCATATCAAGTCCGGTTTCGCATTATGAAGACATCAAAAAGCTTTGAGTCATGGGCGGAAATGCTTTGCAATCGCCTATAACCATTGACACGGCACAATATAAAGAACTCCATGAGTTGGCCGAAAAACAGGGATGTATCCTTTCAGATGCGCTGAAAACAGCCTATTCCATGGCTTATTATCGCCTTATTCTGCTGGCCAAGACAGGTGTTATCGGCGATATTGTATCGGTGGATGCCACATGTACCAGTCTTTCCAACGTGCAGAAAGAATGGAACAGTATCTGTGCATGGGGACCGACTCGCTTGCTTCCCATCTTCCAACTGCTTGGAACAGACTACTGTCAGCGCCAGATGATCAGCCGACTTGATGATGACAAAAACTTCTTCGATGCCTTTACGAAGATTTCATTCATCTATCCTCACGCCGTAGCTTCTATCAAAGTGGGACAGGGAGTGAAGTCGGAAGGTGAACTCATTATCTCGGGAACAGAGGGTTATATCATGTGCCTTCACCATGGTGGAAAACAGATTACTTTGAGATAAGAAAAAGAAAATCCTGCCAACAACAAGCGCTATTTCTATCAACTCGACGGAGAAGGCATACGCTATGAACTCGTTTCTTTCTGTCAAAGCCATTTCAAACCCAACGGCCTTACAACTATATCGACACCGCTGTTTCAGAGGCTATCGTGAAGACTATCAAAGACTTTATGCACAAAAAGACGTCATTCTCATTTAATTGTCATTGATATTATATAACAACGCCCAATAATTAATCCTATAAACCATTGGGCGTTATGCTTTTAAAGCGCCGCTAATCGCATGTCAAGAGCGCCCAAAAAGAATAACTCATCTATTGTAATCTTTATTTAAATAGCTTCGTTGCATATTTATAAGTGAATAGAATCTTTGGATTCAATAAATCCCATTGCTGTACTTCTTGCTGTATTAAATCATGGTGTTTCTTGCTTATGTCTTTCAAAGCATTACCTACTGACTTTCTAAGATATTCGCTTTCGTGCGCCTTATGCTTACTAATTAACGCAACAGCTATTGATGGATGTTCCTAAAAGAAAGGCTGACTTGTCCATATTCTCAATCCTTCTGTCACTGCACGAATAACATTTGGATTGCTATCATTGCTTCATTCATCTATAAGAGGCAATGAAGTTTCATAGCCTCTACACTTACATACTTCATCGAAAGCCTTTGCAAGCATTTCTTGTACCCGCCAATTTGCATCGTTACTTATTTGTTTTCTCAAAATGGAAAGCACGTAATCATCCTCTGTTGCCAATCTACCTAACATGGAAGTAGCCAACATTCGTACTTGATAAAGCTTTGTGTTTAGACCATGTTAATGCTAAATCATAACACTGTTCCTTAGAATACGCAGCAAAGATTTCGCCAGTTCCCTCAATGATGTGCTGAAAACCATGCTCTATTTGGCAATATTCTATTTAATAGATTATTATTATCCATTCTTATCTTTTGGTAATTTTGATGATGCTTGTTCTATCTTTTTCTCATCTCGAACGACTTTACGCTCTATCTTCTTAATATCTTCTGCGGGTGGAAGATCTTCTGGTTTAATGCCCGTTGCCCTAACATGTCACGCACACTCTTATTATTTTGTATGTGTTCTCTTGTAATAGGGCGTTCACCTTGCAGGTCTTTACTTTCTACATTGTAGTTAGTCATCTCCGTAGTAAGGTTCTTTTTGCTGCGATAGTAAGCGTGGGAGGAAGTCAGCTAATGGCCTTTTTAGACTTCACACCCAATCGAATCTTCATCTCTTCTGTATTATATCCGCCGAAAAGAGCAGTGTCTCCTTTGGACCGTATGCGTCCAAACCCTTTATCATCAACCCTCGTTGGAATATATTCTGTGATAATTGCTTTCAGATACTTTCAGTTTATCCCGTGTTTCCAAGCGAGAGGTAGGTTTAATCGTTCTTCTATCAGTTCAGCCTTACGCGTTTGTAAGGCAAAGTAGCTGAGCGAACGCTATTTCTTCTTTCTTTGGATCGCCATTTTGAGCGATAAGATAACACGCATAACGTGTAAGCATGAAGTCAGATACTTCTCTTTTAGCTCCACTTTCCATCCAACCATTTTCGTGACCTCACGAAAATGGTCATCAACACCGATATTCTGCGACTTACATGAATCCATTGCACGATGTATAGCGACCAGAAAGTTCTCCCAACGGGCATAACCTAATATACTTTTGTAGCTCGCGTGCAAAACCATACACTTCGATTTGTTCTTTGGCATCATCGCTTTCAACATACTGAACAATACTATCGAAAGAGGCCTTATATTGCATAATCATCTTTTTATCCATTGCCTTTTGATATCGCTTAATTTGTATAGATTGAATTATTATAATGATTCTATTTTTCTCCTTAAAATGAAGCCAATCGCATGTCACCTTTCTTCAGATAAGCATCATGGAAAGCGAAAGCTGAGCGCAAACTCTGTGGTTCATGCCCGCCACCTGCTATGCGTAGGTAGTCGCGCAGCAACGGACGATAGTCGGGATGAGCGCAGTTTTCAATGATTTCCTGTGCTCTTCTCAACGGTCCTTACCTCTCAAGTCGGCCACTCCCCTGCTCGGTTACAATCACATCTACATCATGTTCGGTCGAATCTACATGGCTGCACATCGGCACAATCGTACTGATGCAACCGCCTTTTATGGTACTCGGCATCGTGAAAATACTCAAATAGCCATTCCGTTCATAGTCACACGAGCTACCAATGCCGTTCATCAGCTGACTGCCACACACTGACTGGAGTTCTCATGACCGTAGATGTCGCATTCCATGGCTGTGTTCATGGCGATAACTCCAAGCCTTCTGATCACTTCGGGTGAGTTACTGATCTCACTCGGGCGTATAACCACGTGGCGAGAAAAGAAATCCATGTTGGCATAAATATCCAAGAGAGTCTCGTTTGTCACTGTCAAAGAGGAACAACTCGCATCAATAATCTTACCCTTTTTCATGTGATTGATGACTGCATCCTGCACAACTTCCGTGTAACTGAGAAATCAGGAATGGCAGGATGATTGCCCAACGCCTCCAAAACGGCATTACTGATGACGCCAACGCCACTCTGAACAGGCAGGAACTCCTTGGGAAGAAGCTCTCTCTTGAGGTCGGAGACCAAGAAATCAGCCACAAAAATTCCCCATTTTCTGGGTCACTTCATCAACAGGTTTGAACGACCTGGCCTCTTCAGGAATGCAACATTCCACGACACCCACAATCTTATCACCGTCAATTTCAACGAATTCCGCCCTATTCTGTCGCATACATGATTGATCGCGATAGGCAGACGATGCGGACAACGCGCAGGTTCATAGACATCATGCAACAGACGTGACTGCGGACCGTGAAAGGTGTTAAGCTCTCAATATCACGTGTTTGGCCATGCGGGACGATTGTCAGGAACCACGCCGCCTGCACTCGTCAGATAGCCTCTATACTTGCTTCCAGCCTGCATGAAACCGCTCACTTCGATGATAGCCCAATCGATTTCGCCATCAGAAACCACGGCGAAGTCGCTCGCGCAACATGGCCAAGATGCATGTCCTCGAAGTCTATTTCGCCTGCGTTTACATGCTCACGAAAGTCCTTGTTCGTAGAAAACGGCGTACGAAACTTAATGGCATTGGCAGCCGCCATGTCGCCTTCCACGCTCTGACCCGTAGAGGCTCCGGTGATGATTCCTACCTGAAAGGATGTCCTGCCTCGTGTTCTCGGCGGGCTCTCTGGAGAGTTCGCGGAAAACTGCCTTTGCAACGCCGTTAGAGTGAACCCCCGAAAGGGACAACAGTCTCGTCATTTTGGATCATTGCCGCAGCTTTTCAGCTGATATTCTCGTATATATCATAGCGCTGCTAAAGTTAAATCCGTGTTTTCATTTTCGTCTTCATGGGAGCGCATTTCACGCTATATCTGTATAACACAAAACCGTATATATTATTGTACAAAAATACGTAAAAGCCTTTTTACTGCAACTGTCCAACAGGTTGACGATAAACCTCTGAAACATACTATTTTTCTTCAGCATTACACGACTGAAACACCATGTATCAACAGCTCCATTCCCACCTCATGAACGACTACTAATTTTCTTTACAAACACCCTTTCAGGAACAGCCTCATTTGAAAAAGAAAAAGCATTGGCTGCAAATACGCGAGTTATGGACGTTATAAGCAACGCATTGAGTATCAATATATTATATGGATAAACAGTAAATCATGGGCTATATTCATTCAAAAAGCGTTGTGATTTGAGGCATATTGCATGGTAATCAGCATCAGATGACACCGCAATCTCAATCAAAACACAGCGTCATCTGCATCAAATGAAACGATGATATGACGCAGATGGCATTTCAAAAGGATTGAAATGCAGCAACAAAGGAGCTCAAAATGAAAACAACGCCATAAAAACTGCTTTTCATTTTTCTATTTGGTGGTGTCGGGAAGTGGGTTTTATAGGTACAATCTTTACAATATGGTTTTTATGATATCCTGCTTTTTCAACTTTCATATTTCTTATTTCTATATCTTTAAGAAAAGAAAATAATTAAGAATAAGAAGAATTGATGTGGATATGTTGATAAGTAAAGAGATAAAAAGTTTGTTTTTCCATTATCAACATTTAGTTCTTATTTATCAACTGCTCGTTTTATATCTATCTGTTGGATATCATGAAGATAGAGAGTTATCCACAAAAACATGAAATCAGGAGATATTTAATAAGTTGATATCTTTCATGGTTTGAAAAGCGTTGAAAAATGAAGTAAAACGATAGCATAAAGCTGTGGATATCCACAACCGAGGCAGACTGAGGCACAGACTGTGGATAACGGCAGAGTTATTCCATGGGTTATGAGCAGCTTTTTCAACAGACTTATCAACACTTATTGTGGACAATTATTTGTCATTTTTGAAAATTACTATTTACTTTTTGCACAACAAACCTATAAATTAAATCGTATAGTCTTTACACAAGATTCCAATAGAATATTCAATCAGGCAATCCATGATTACCATGTTAAAGATAACATCGACACGCCTATCTGTAATCCTTTTGAAGAGGGAACAATAGAAAACAGACTCTATCTGAAATGTTGGATTGACACCGTGCAATGGCATTTCGAAGACATTATCCGTGATCCGGAGATTGATCCTGTTGAGGCTTTGGCGCTCAAACGACGTATCGACAAGAGCAATCAAGACCGCACTGACCTCGTGGAACAGATTGACTCTTACTTCCGCGAACTATATAAAGAGGTGAAAGTTGATGCTGATGCACGCATCAACACCGAGAGTCCGGCATGGGCTGTGGACCGTTTGAGCATTCTTGCACTGAAGATTTATCACATGAAAGAGCAGGCAGAGCGTACGGATGCCACGCCGGAACATGTGGCCAAATGCAAGGCGAAAGCTGTCTGTGTTGCTTGAACAACAGAAGGATCTAACACGGCTATCGACCAATTGCTTGAAGACATAGCGGCCGGAAGAAAGTATATGAAGGTGTATCGGCAGATGAAGATGTACTAACGATGTCGATACAAACTGGTGCTTTATAAGAAAACTAATATATTTCAAACTAAATCATAACTGCTTATAGGATGCGGTCGCTTATTCGATGATATGCTGTAGGTGACCGCCTGTTTCCATGAAACATATTCTCATTATCCGCTTTTCTGCCATGGGCGATGTGGCTATGTTGGTTCCTGTTGTGGCTTCGTTGGCACGACAGTATCCTGATGATTCATGTCACCGTTTTAAGCAGACCGTTTTGCTCATTCGTTCTTTGAAAATCATGACTCAACGTGAGTTTTATGTCTGCCGACATCAAGAATGAATATCAGGGGCATCAGGGGTTTGAATGCACTCTATCGCAGATTGTTGGCCAAGAACTTTACGGAAGTGGCCGACATGCACAACGTTTTACGGTCGGGATACCTGCGTTTGCGTTTCAATATGGCTTGTTTCAGGGTGGCACATATCAATAAGAACCGCAAGGGAAAACGGCTTCTGTGCAGGAAGGAGAATAAGGTGAAAGTGCAGCCCACGTCTTTCGATAATTATGCAGCTGTAGTTAGCGAGGTTGGGCTATCCTGTGAAGCTCGATTTTCAGTCGATATTCCCGCTGAAGGCGGTAATCTGCGCCGGATTTCAAATGTGATTGGTGAGAGTTTCAGAAGTGGATAGGTATAGCCTCGTTTGCTGCCCATAAGGGGAAGATTTATCCTTTGGATGGAAAAGGTGGTTGAAAAAGCTCATCAAGACCCTATCCTTCATGCCGTGTTTTCTTCTTTGGAGGGTGGAAAAGAGCGAAGTGCTTGACACATGGGCTGCTGCCATGCCAATTGCACGAATGCATCGGCAGTTCCGGTGGAATGAGCGATGAACTGATACTCATGAGCCATTTGGATGTCATGGTGAGTAGCGGACAGTGGCAACATGCACATGGCCTCATTGGTGGGTACAAAGGTAGTAGCATCTGGGGAGCCACGCACCCTTACGCTGGGGTTTCATGGGGTGGAAACAAAGTGAAGAGAATGCTGTTCAGTTGGATATGCCGTGCCGTCCATGCTCCGTCTATGGCAACAAGCCTTGCTTGCGTGGTGATTATGCCTGCATGAACAATATCAGTCCCGAGATGATTATTGAGAAAATAGCTAAGCTTTTCAATTGAAAAGCTCAGAACGACTTTGCCGAAACCGAGGGTAAGGGCTAAGATAAATGTTCTTGATGGAATGGTCTCCGCCAAATCCGAACATTGTAGAAATGCCCACGCGGAACATGAAACCGTGAGATGCCTGACGGCGATAACCGATGTTGGTGAACAGATAGTAGAAGGCAAAACTACGGTTTTCTTTCACATGCTTGTCGAAAACTAACTGGTAGGAATGGTCAGGTTGCTGCTCAATCTTATACGCATCATACTCGTTTCTGCCGAAAAACCACGCCAGAGATTTGTACCTAAACCGAGTTCAAGTTTTTATTTTTACGCCCGATAAGATAGTTTTCAATCGTGGTACGAAAAGAAATGATGTTGAAACGATTGATGTCATTAATGAAGTTGTCGGTCGACAAATAGGGCCCAGGCCAATCCCACCGAATAGCCCCAGCCTTTGTTGCCTTTCGAAACGCGAATCATAGTGGACACCAAGCATGTTTGAAGGCCGAAAGTTCTGCAGAAATGTTTCTTACGGGTTTATCTATGGAGTCTGTGGTTGTCTGTGCACACACACATTCATGATTGAAAAAGCAAGAGAAAGGATGACAATAGCAATTTTTCTTCATTTGATTTTTCTTTTGTTTAATTCCTGATATACGTTCTGTTCGTTGCCGTATATCTATTTTTCAAGCAGCATATTGCATAAAAATACATTGTTGTAAAGGTAGAATGAAATAGTGAAACAGCAAGAAAAGGATATGAAAAGAGTGAGAAAACTCATTTTTGCTTCTTCATAAAGATAAATAAAATGAGAATAAAAAGGTAAGAAAAAGAGGTTTTTGAAGTAATTTATTGCACACACTTAGGGGTGTTTGTGCAGTGTTAGGCGCTTTTTGTGTAAAATATTTGGGAAATTGAAAATAAATTAGTTCCTTTGCAACCAGTTTTTCATTTAGAAATTAATTATAAACATTTTAAAAAGTAACTATTATGTCAGAAATTGAAAGCAAGGTAAAGGCTATTATCGTAGACAAACTCGGTGTAGACGAGGCTGAAGTTAAGTCAGAAGCAAGCTTCACAAACGATCTTGGTGCTGATTCATTGGATACTGTAGAGTTGATTATGAATTCGAAAAGAGTTCGGCATCTCTATTCCAGATGATAAGGCAGAGACTATTCAGACTGTAGGTGACGCTATTAAGTACATCGAAGAGAACGCAAAGTAATAGCTTAGTTTAAGTTATTTTTGCAAAATTATAGATTAGGGATTAGTGATTGAGGATTGGGTTACAGCCTGTTGTGCCCAATCACTCAATCCCCTAATCCCTAATCATTTTTATATATTATGGAATTAAAGAGAGTAGTAACAGGTCTTGGTGCTGTTACACCCGTTGGTAACACTCCCGAAGAAACCTGGAAGAACTTGCTCGAAGGCAAGAGTGGTGCTGCCCCAATCACTAATTTCGATACAACGAACTTCAAGACTAAGTTTGCCTGTGAGGTAAAAGACTTGAATGTGAACGATTATATCGACCGGAAAGAGGCACGAAAAATGGACCGTTATTGCCAACTGGCAATGATTAGTGCTGCACAAGGCATCAAAGATGCAGGTCTCGACCTTGAAAAAGAAGACTTGAATCGCATTGGTGTTGTCTACGGTGTAGGTATTGGCGGTATCAAAACCTTTCAAGATGAGGTGACATACTATGGTCAACATAGTGCTGATGGACCTAAGTTCAATCCTTTCTTCATACCAAAGATGATTGCAGATATAGCATCCGGTCAGATAAGTATACAGTATGGCTTCCATGGTCCAAACTATACGACGACGAGTGCATGCGCATCTTCAAGCAACGCTTTGGCCGATGCATTCAATCTTATCCGTTTAGTTAAGGCGAACATCATTGTCAGTGGTGGTGCTGAAGCAGCCATCTGCGAGTGTGGTGGGCGGTTTTCAACGCCATGCATGCCCTTTCAACCCGCAATGATGACCCCGAACATGCAAGTCGTCCCTTTAGTGCGAGTCGCGATGGCTTTGTGATGGGCGAGGGATCCGGATGCTTAATCCTCGAAGAGTTGGAGCATGCTAAGGCACGTGGTGCAAAGATTTACGCTGAAATGGTAGGCGAGGAGGTGCCGACGCTTATCATATCACTGCTTCTCACCCGGAAGGCTTGGGCGCAAAGCTCGTCATGATGAATGCACTCGAGATGCTGGCCTGAAAACAGAGGACATTGACTATATCAACGTACATGGAACCTCTACTCCGGTAGGTGATATTTCTGAGGCTAAAGCTATCAAGGATGTCTTCGGTGAGCATGCTTATAAGCTCAATATCAGTTCTACAAAGAGTATGACCGGACACCTTTTGGGTGCTGCGGGTGCTGTAGAAGCAATGGTTTGCGTATTGAGGTGAAGAACGATATCGTTCCTCCAACCATCAACCACGTTGAGGGTGACGACGATGAAGCATTGGATTACAAGATGAACTTCACTTTCAACAAAGCACAGAAGCGCGAAGTTCGTGCGGCATTGAGCAACACTCGGCTTTCGGTGGACCAAACTGCCGCGTTGTTTTCAAGAAATATGCTGAATAATATCATTGATAGAATAAAGCTTCCTTTCCGTAAGGAGAAGGAGCTTTATTCGTCTTATACGCTATTCTCGGTCTTTTATCCGCGCAATATCAGCTACTACAAGCTGGCTCTGATGCATAAAAGCATCATGTACGCAATGTAAAAGGGAAAGCTCGTCAACAACGAACGGCTCGAATTTCTGGGCGATGCTATTCTCGATGCTCATCGTGGGTGACTATCGTTTATCAGCACTCTTCCGCAAGCGTGAGGGCTTTTTGACGAACACACGCTCTAAAACTTGTGCAGCGTGACACACTCAACACGTTAGCCAATGAGTTGGGTATCAGCAAACTGATACTTAGTAACGGGCGCAGTTCTTCTCACAACAGCTACATGGGAGGAAAATGCTTTCGAGGCGCTTGTCGGTGCTGTTTATCTCGACAGAGGCTATGATGCATGCATGAACTTCACGCAGCATCGCATCTGACTCAGATGATCAATATCGACAAGGTGGCTTATAAAGAAGTGAATTTCAAGAGTAAACTCATTGAATGGAGTCAGAAAAACCGCGTTAAACTCGACTTTGAAACTTTGAACAGGGAAAGGATAGAATGGAAGTCCCATTTTTCAACTACAAGGTTGTCATTGAAGGCATCGACGGTTGTGACGGTGTGGCTAGGCAGCAAAAAGGAGAGCTCAGCAGCTTGCCTGCAAGCTAACGTTGGAGCAACTGCGCGCAAGAAACCCCAGTTCATTGATGCCGTGTTTGCTGCCAAGGCCAACCGCACGAAGATGGAAGAAGAGCCTGCTGAGAACGTGCCGAGCACTGAACTTGCCGATAATTTCATTATTCCACAGGGCGAACAGCCCTGTTATCAGGGAAGAAGAAAAGCATGAAAACGTGTTCCGGGAAAAGGTCTATGAAGACCGACCGGCTAAGAAACGCCGCTGTCTCCGATGTATAACACCGAAAAAGAGCAGGCTGAAAAGAAGGCGGAAGCCATGAAGACGAATCTGATTTGAGCGACACTCGTGCGCGCAGGCGAGACCGATGAAGAAATCATTGCAGCGCCGAAGCAGCCGCTTTCGAGGAGAAGACAGACTGATATCCCTGCTTTTCCCTTAACTTGAAAAACTTAGTGATAAAGTTATACTGAAAATACGCAGAAACAACCCTTGCTTTCACTGCATTTTTATTATAGCTGAAATCCAAAATATTATCTTTTTCCTCTCAACTCAATCTTGTTCTTATTATAGTTTCTAGTGTTTGACTTTCTTTATCATTCCTTTCGCAGGGCTGAAGAATTGAGAGTCATTATCCTTTAGTCAGTAATCTGAGTATCTTCATGATAGTTTATAATAAACTGATAATCAAATAGTTATTAACTATATGTGTTGTTGATTTGCTACTTGCGTCAAAAACGTATTGTGATTTGCGCCGTTACGCGCTGAAGTGACTCAAGTTACAGTGTGATTAGCGTCGTTACGTGGTAATTTCCACCTATTGTTTCATCATAATGACTATGGTGGTACTAGCAGGAGATGAGCCTGCAACTTAGGTTCTACCTGCTTCGGTAGTATATCTAGAATATAGGAGAACATCTGTAAAAATAAATATTGTTTACTAAGCAATAACCTGATATATTCTGATATATTCTCGATATTCTTCAATGTCACCTGATGACGGGGAGACCCAAAAACAAGGGAAAGTTCTCCTTACTGCTTCGCGGTATATCATAGAATATTGAAGAATATCTGTGATAATAAATGTCATTTTCAAGGAACAACGTTGTATATTGATATACTTCTCCGATATTCTTCAATGTCACTCAGACGGGGAGACCTAAAAACAAGTGAAAGTTCTCTCACCGCTCATGCGTATATCATAGAATATTGAAGAATATCTGTGATAATAAATGTCATTTTCTAAGGAATAACGTTGTATATTCTGATATATTCTCCCGATATTCTTCAATGTCACTTGTGACGAGGATACCCTAAAAACAAGGGAAAAGTTCTCCTACCGCTTTCATGGCATATTATAGAATATTTGAGAATATCTGTGATAATAAATGTCATTTTCTAAGGAATAACGTTGTATATTCTGATATATTCTCGATATTCTTCGATGTCGCTTGCGACAAGGCCTTAAACTGCAAAGAAAAGTTCTTCACCTTTTTAGGATATTCTGTACCACTTCATGAATGAACTTCATTGTGTTTTGTATGGAAAACTTACTTTTTCATGCATAGATTTTATTTGGATAATCATTCTATTTTTGAGGCAGACCAACTCTCAAACTTTATAGTTAACGTTAATGCTTCCTAATTGCTTTTCTGTTCTCATTGAATTTCTGTAACTTTGTAAGTTCTAAGATTTTAATGAATTCGAAATAAGGATTATGGCAGCAAATGATAAGGGCTTGACACCCATGATGAAGCAGTTTTTCTCGATGAAAAGCAAAGCATCCTGAGGCTTTGTTGCTGTTTCGTTGTGGCGATTTCTATGAAACTTATGGCGAAGATGCTGCTATTGCCGCCGGAATTCTGGGCATTACGCTCACCCGACGCAATAATTCTGTGGAGAATTCTGTAGAGATGGCGGGCTTCCCTCATCATGCCTTAGACACTTATCTGCCCAAACTTATCCGTGCAGGAAAGCGAGTTGCTATCTGCGATCAATTGGAAGACCCGAAGAAAAAGCGTGAGCAGATCAAGGGAAAGAAGGGACTTACCGAGATGGATAAAATGGTGAAGCGAGGCATTACCGAACTCGTGACGCCGGGAGTTGCCATGACTGATACCGTGTTGAACTACAAAGAAAACAACTTCTTGGCTGCCGTGCACTTCGGGAAAGCATCATGTGGCATCAGTTTCCTTGATATTTCAACGGGTGAATTCCTTACCGGAGAGGGTACATACGACTATGTTGAGAAGCTGCTTGGCAACTTTTCGCCGAAGGAAGTGCTTTACAACCGCGACCATAAGCAGGATTTTGAACGTTTTTTCGGGTCGAAATACTGCGTGTTTGAAATGGATGAGTGGGTGTTCTCCGAGCAGAATGCACGTCAGAAGCTGTTGAAACATTTCGCACAAAGTCGCTGAAAGGCTTTGGTGTGGAGCATTTGAGGAACGGAATCATTGCCAGTGGCGCCATTCTTCAATATCTTGAACTGACCCAGCACACGCAAATCAACCACATTACTTCGCTTTCTCGCATTGAAGAAGACAAGTATGTGCGACTTGGACTGCTTTCACCATTCGTTCGCTTGAACTTGTTGCTCTGATGCAGGAAGACGGCAGTTCGCTGCTCAATCACTGACCGCACGGTCACAGCTATGGGTGGTCGCATGCTCAGAAGATGGCTTGTTTTTCCCCGTTGAAAGACGTTGCTCCCATCAACGAACGCCTTGATATTGTAGATCATTTCTTCGAAACCCGAGTTTCGCCAGTTGATTGACGAGCAATTGCATCGTGTGGGCGACCTTGAACGCATCATCTCCAAGGTGGCCGTAGGACGTGTTTCGCCACGTGAAATCGTGCAACTGAAGAATGCACTCGATGCTGTCAGACCAATCAAGGAGGCTTGTCTCTTATTCGGAGAATGGTAGCCTCGAAGCGCATCGAGAACAGCTTAATCTCGCGAAAGCATTAAAACGCGCACTGAAAAAGGAAATACAACCCGACCCGCCACAGCTGATTACGAAGGGTGATGTCACAGCAGACGGCTAGTGATGATGAACTGATGAATTGCGCGAAATGAGTCGAAACGGCAAGGATTATCTGCTGAAAATCCAGGAAAAAGAGGCTGAAGAAACAGGCATTTCAAGTCTGAAAGTGGGTTTCAATAACGTTTTTCGGCTATTATCTTGAAGTAAGAAACATTTCTTTAAAGACAAGGTTCCTGAAGGTTGATTCGCAAGCAGACATTGGGCTCAGGCCGAGCGATATATCACGCCTGAACTAAAGGAATACGAGGAAAAAGATACTGGGGCAGAGGAAAAGATACTTGCTTTGGAGGTCGTCTTTTCAGTGAGTTGGTGTTTGCCATGCGGGATTTTCATCCCGCAGATTCAAATCAATGCCAACCTTTTTGGCACGTGGGATTGCCTGTTCGAGTTTCGCGAAAACATCTGAAGATAACGGCTATATCCGTCCGCAGATTGACGATAGTGGAGGGTGCTTGATATCAGTCAGGACGTCATCCCGTGATAGAAAACGCACTGCCACTTGGTGAACGTTATGTGCCTAACGACGTATATCTTGACACCCAAAAACAGCAGATTATGATGATCACGGGACCGAATATGGCCGGTAAGTCGGCATTGCTTCGCCAGACAGCACTCATTGTGTTGCTGGCCCAAGTGGGTTGTTTTGTGCCCGCAGAACGCGCGAAAATCGGTCTTGTGGATAAGATATTCACCCGTGTCGGAGCCAGTGATAACCTCTCATTAGGCGAGTCTACGTTCATGGTTGAAATGACTGAAGCCTCTGATATCCTTAACAACGTGTCGTCACGCAGCCTCGTTTTGTTTGATGAATTGGGCCGAGGCACGAGCACTTATGACGGTATCAGTATCGCTTGGGCTATTGTGGAATACTTGCATGAACAGCCGAAAGCACGTGCAAGAACACTCTTTGCAACCCATTATCACGAGCTGAATGAGATGGAAGAACTTTCGCATCAAGAATTATAATGTAAGGTGAATAGTTGACGGCAAAGTGATTTTCCTTCAGAGCTGATGAAAGGGAAGGAGCATAGTTTCGGTATTCGCGTGGCCGAAATAGCCGGTGTGCCACGTTCGAGTTGTCAAGCGTGCCAATGCTATTCTGAAGGAATTGGAGGCCGACAACGCTGGTGTGGGACGTGCAGGTAAGCCCACATACCAGCAAGATTAGCCGGAGCACAGGGAGGCATGGAACTCAGCTTTTTCCAGCTTTATGACCCTCGTATTGGCACAGATACGCGATGAGATCCTCGGTCTTGATGTGAATAATCTTCGCCTGTTGAGGCGCCAACAAGCTGAATGACATCATACTGAAAGAAGTAGTTTTTGCATGCATTATGCATCATAGAAAAGCCTCCCCGACCCATTCGCTCTCGTTTTCGCTCGCTCAACGAACAGCGACCTCGGTTCTCAGGAGGTACGAGCTGAGTTAGCTCATAATGCAATCACTGTAACGTCTAACTTCAGTTTCATACCGCATCGGCAAGTCCTCATCTCTGGCTCCCCTCTCCTTGGAGGCACAAGAGCTTTCTCTTTTCTCCCCTCCTTTCGGAGGGGTCAGTAGGCTTCATATCTATGATATTGCTCCTCAAACGGACGGCGATAACGGTCGCCCAGACGCCATTGGCGGTCAGATACCACGGTAACAACCATGTTTATTTCATGTCATGGGTGATGCGAAAGGCTCACCCGCCAACTGTCGAAACCTTCAAGCGGACAGAGTGTCATATCCCGCCTCACTCATAGCCAAAGCATAAACGTCTGAGCGACTAAAGCGCAACTCTTATGTACGTTGACCCGTATGTCGCCTTCACTCCTCGGCGTATCATCGACGGAGACCGATGCAAACGTGCCAACGCTTTTTCGCGCACAAGTCCCCACAGACCGAAAGCAACGTGAATAGATACGGTATCACTTTTCATAATATAGCGTCTGTTTCATCGCGTTTCTCCTGCTTCCCGACAGGACTGTTGCCTCGATATTGTCTTTTTCAAACGCAAGAACATCTTCGCACTCGACTCTATATGTCCTGTCACAGAATACCATTTGCCGCCGCGAACGTGCGTGGGTTGGTCGAAACAAGCATGACTCGAGGCTCACAACTTTATCCGTACATGATAAGCCTCCCAAAGCTGCATGTTGGAACTTGTTGGGTGCGAGTGTACCTGCATATACAATCTTTTACTACCGGGGTATCTAACGGTTTGTTGGGGTCGAAATGGCGAACAGCCTTCTGTGGTTCAAAATCTCTGTAAACTCATAACTCTTTAGTATTTAATCATCCTTTATTTTCTGTTGGGAAAAATCATTGTTACATGTGACTCAATCTGCCGTGTATAATTTTTGATGATGCATCATTCTGTTTTCCTATCAAAAGGCAGGTGATTTGCCATGTTCAGGATCAGGTTTTTCAACTTGCGTCAGATGACACTGCAATATGCGTCAAGTTAGCGTGTTTGACGCAAATCACGCGGTAATCTGCATCAAGTTACAAGCTGATGTGACGCAGATTGCAAACTGGAGTCAAAGAACCTCGTGGCATATGAATTTCATATGTGCGCCGTATGTCCTCTGTATCTGCCCATTCATCAGACATTACTCATCTTGTTGACTGTCAACTTTGGAACTTGTAAACGTGTCAACATTAACCTTCCCTCGTATCTGCCCATTCATTAGATACTATCTCATCTGACTGCCAACTTTGGAACTTGTTAACTCGTCAACTTGTTATCTCCTTTCCCTCGTATCTGCCCATTCATTAGATATTACTCATCTGGTTGATCTGTCAACTTTTGGAACTTGTTAACTCGTCAACTTTGTTAAACTCCTCCTTGATCCCTCAACCCCGTGAACTGCCCACTTCCACGCTTGTCAACCCGTCAACTTGTCTGCCAGTCAACTCTCCCTATCCTTTCTGATGAGTGCCCAACAGATGTTCTGCTACTTCTGCGGGATATTCTTCTCCACACAGACCTGCTTTCTGTAAAGACTCACGCGGTTAACTCCCGCGCCCACGTAGCCGTAATCAGCATCGGCCATTTCGCCAGGACCATTGACAATGCAGCCCATGATACCGATTTTCAGGCCTTTCATGTCTCTTTGTAGCCTCGCGAATGCGGGCAATCGTTTCGCGAAAGGTCAGCAGTGTGCGGCCACATCCGGGCAACTGATGTATTCAGTCTGCTTGTACGGGTCGTGCAGCCTGCAGAATGCCGAATGCAGTGTCGGTGATGATGCTCTGTGGAATATCGCCATCGTTCGCGAGCCATGAGTCCATCGGTCAATCCGTCGACCATTAATGCCCCCATGTCTGCGGCAGCTTCGAGGTTGAAATCGCTCTTTCTCGGCTGCTGTGTGACGATCATCTGTGCGAGCCACGGGATTGAAAACGCCATTCTCCCTATTTCATGCACAAAGGCACGCTGTTCTGCCAGTCTGTTCTGGTGATTGCCCTGCGTAGACAACCACGATTTCGGGATGCGCTGAGGCAGGCAAGATATTCTTCTGTCGGTGCACCAACTGCAAAACAAAGGAATTTCAAAGTCGGCTTTGCCATGGCGCTATGAACGGAACAGCGAGTCACGGGGAAGATAGGATAGACGTTGGTTTTGTCGTCGAGCGTCATGACTGGTCATAGTCGACAATGTATTCTGACCTTCCTTGCGCTCTTTGAGTTCTGACCTGCATAGTATAGTCGGCTTCCTGCTTGTTTTCCACCGGTGAAGAAGCGACACTATGGGTGCATTGCTGCCTCAATGCCTGCAACGGCACGTGTGAAGCGACGTTCGGGGCGTAGCCAGTTGAGCTTTTGCCTGAGTTCCCGGTACGAGCAGATGTCCCTGACGGCGGCTGATGTAGTCAACTAAATGGCGGGCAACAGGAATTTCGGCCGCAGGTTCCTCGCTCAAGCTGACGCGAATGGTGTCACCGATGCCGTCAGCCAACAGTGCACCGATGCCGACAGCACTCTTGATGCGTCCATCTTCGCCCTCTCCTGCCTCGGTAACTCCAAGATGAAGCGGATAGTTCATGCCCTCTCTTGTCCATGGTTTCAACCAATAATCTGACCGAGCGTGCCATGATGGTGTTCGAAGCCTTGATAGAAATGACGACATTATCAAACTTCTCGCGCTTGAAGATGCGTAGAAATTCCATGCAACTCTCCACAATTCCCTCGGGAGTATCGCCGTAGCGGTTGCGTATTCTGTCGCTCAGACTGCCGTGGTTCACACCGATGCGCACGCCGTGATGATTGGCCTTGCAGATGTTGAGGAATGGAATGGAGACGGTCTTCTATCTTCTTCAGCTCCGCAGCATATTCCTCATCAGTGTATTCCCGGTTGATGAATTTGCGTGGCAGGATCAACGTAGTTGCCCGGATTGATGCGCACTTTCGGCATAAAGGGCAGCGACATCGGCCACATTCGGATTGAAATGCACGTCGGCCACGAGTAGTGCTGCTGCCGTCGGCCCGCAGTTGTGTGTTGATAGGCTTGAGATTTTCAGCCTCCGCGTGTAGCTGGTCAAACGAACAGTTCTCCGCCTGCTTTGATAATATCTTCGCCTGCTTAACGCATGCTTCCGTGTCGTTAGTATTGGTCGTTGTCATGCTCTGCACACTGCAGATATTCGCTTCCCATGTCGATTGCACCCATATGTACGGTCGATGTCTCGCTCGTTTGTAATGAAATCAGTCCATGTTCATAATGTATAAGGAAGCCCATTCGGAAAGCTCCACTCGCCCCTCCCAAGGAGGGAGGGGCAGATTAGCGGATGATGGGCAGAATACCGATGTGTAGAACGATCGAGCCGATGTGCTGATGTTTTCTCTGCAATGCAGTGTTCTTCTATTGATTAGCACCAAGAGAAAATAGGTTTACCCTTCGAGTATCTATCCATGCCCATGCTGAAATGTAAATTTCTCGGTTTCTGTATGTCTGATAAGAGGATTAAAAATCGTCAATGACTTTTAATAGATTCGTTCTTCCTCTCTTTTGATATTCTTGCAGGCTTCTCATACGCTCTCCTGAGGGGTCGAGAGGCCTTCTCTAATCACATTTATACGCATACTTCACCTCTTTTCAAGTCTTCATTTGCCTTCCCAATCTTCTTTCCGCTCCGCTTTCCATGCGTCAATCTTAGCTGCATGGCTTCATCGAGAGGCAATCATCTCGAGTCTGCGAGGATAGCTGCATTCTGGCAGCGTTCACCCGATCATTGCCACAGGAATACCAGGGGCATCTGACGATAGAAAGCATGGCATCGAGGCCGTCGGAGCATTCCTCGATAGCACACCGATTACAGGAAGCGGAGTCGAAGCAGCGATAACACCGGGCAGGGCGGCTGCCATTCCTGCTGCAGCTATAATCACTTTGATGCCTCTTTGCTTGGCATTGCGGGCGAAAAGTCTCTACAGCTGGGCGTACGATGGACAGAAAGCGCGTTCACCTCAAACGAATTTCGTTGTCGTTGAGCCATTTGCAAGCCTTTTTCCATGACTGGAAGGTCGCTCGTGCTGCCCATAATGATACTGATAATTGGTGTCATGATTGTATGCTAATTCGTTTATAATTTCATATTCAAGCAATGGCTATACCCATAGATATCGTGAAGAAAGTTGAAGAAGCCGATGGGCATGCCACCACGATCTGTGACAGCGTGTGTTGGCGCAACATCATGCGGCTTGTGCCTACAATGCCCGATATAAATACTACCAAAGAGAACCACCAGATAGGGTTAAAGGTGAAAGAAAGGCAAAAGCAAGCAGTGCACCTGCCACTCCTCCGATGGCCGCTTCATGCATAGAGACCTTCCACCACACATTAATGAGGGCGCAAACCACTTGTATCAACACCGCAGCTACAAGGATGCTGCCCATGAAATGAGGTATATGGGCTATGCCTGCGATGGTAGTAACACACCGAATAGCACACGATTGAAATAACATAGGGCACCATTCTTCGCTCTCTCACGATGAAGTCGAAAGGCTTCCAACCTTGATAATGTCGGTAGAGTCGTATGATATAGGTAGGCAAGAGAATGGTAAACAGATAGACAAGACCCAGCACTGTGAGTTTATATCCTAATGGCATGAGCCCTAAATAACTGAAGAGAAACAGCGCGGCAAGGCCCACAATGGGCAGAGTAGAATGGTGTGAATACCATACTGAATATGCGTGCTGCCAATATAATTTCTTTTTCTTTCATAGAATAAACCTACCCCTTTCTCAACCTCGCTACAGGTATATTCAGCTGCTCTCTGTATTTTGCAATCGTGCGACGGGCTATCGGAAGCCTTTTTCTTTCATCAGCTTGGTCAATGCCTCATCGCTGAGCGGCTTGCTATCCTCTTTTTCGATGACAGTTTTCAGTGCAATCTTAATCTTCCGCGTTGACATTTCTCGCCTTCTCCGGTGGTATAGGCATCCGTGAAGAAGAAACGAAGGAAAAGTGCCCCATCTGGTCTGCGCATACTTTACATTACTGACGCGACTTATCGTCGAAAATGTCGAGTCCTGTCTTATCAGCGATGTCCTTAATATCGCGGACGCAATCGCTTTCATCTCCGTCTTGGAAGAATTTCTTTTGCCAAGCGATGATAGCCTGCATGGTAGCGTCGGTGTGTTTGACGGCGTTGCTTCACCGCTTCGATGAAACCTTGCGCCTTAGCCACCTTTTTCTTTCGCATAGAGTGGCGCTTCCTTAGCCTGCCTGTTCATGCCTTCCTATGTTGTTTCGGTAGGCATCTACCATTTCAGTGAACGAGGGAGACCTTCAAATCGAGATATTCCCATGGTTTGAGGCTGAAAACTCACGGTGCCATCATCGGCCGCATCGACAATGAAATCAGGCGTAATCTGCTGCATGTTGCGTCCTTCGGTCTCGCCAAGTGATGCTCCCGGCTTCGGATTTAGCTTGCGGATCTCACGCTGAAGCGTTTCCACCTGCGTGTCGCTGAGGCCGAGTTGCAGTTTTATTTTATCCCAATGTTTCTTGGTGAAGGCTTCAAAACATTCCTTGAAAATGCGCTCCATGACCTCCAAGAGGCGTGGACTGTGCCCACCTTCCCGGCGCATTCGCTTCACCTGGAGCAACAGACATTCTTGCAGGGAACGTGCACCGATGCCAGCAGGATCCATGCCTTGCAACATTGTCAGCACCTTTTTCAATCTCTGTTTCGCTCACATCAATATGTGTGATAGATAGCCAATTCGTCGCTGATGCTGCCCATCCTTACGCAACAGACCGCTCATCATCAAGGCTTCCGATGAGATATTCCATCACAGCATGCTCCTTTTCGGTGAGTGTGAGCATATCCATCTGCTCTTTCAGCTTATCATAAAAATGAGGTCGTGTCACCATAAACTGTTTCCTCATAATCGGCATTATCGTGGTTGTTGGCATAGGAGTCTGGGGCATGACATCATCACTGCCGATGTTTTCAAGGGCAGCATCAAGGGCATCCTGACGCTCTCTTTCTCGTTCATGCTGTCGAAATCGTCGTTATCCTCGCTGTCTGAAAAGTCATTCTCGCCCTCGTTTTCGGCCACTGTCATGTCACTGTCGTCCTTTTCGAGGGCAGGATTATCATCGAGTTCGGCGTTGATGTTCTCCTCAAGTTCAGTCAACGGCATCTCCAGCAGGCGCACCTGCAACATCTGTTGCTGTGAAAGGCGCATCTGTTGTGCCAGCTTCTGTTCTTGGGTTCGTATCAGTTTCTGTGCCATGATGTCTTAAAAAAATCTTTCATCTGTGTGGCTTCGCGTGCCAGTTCGTTGGGGTTGAGGTTGCCAAAGCGCTGCCACACGTCGTGACAGGAGGCAAAGAGTTCGCTCACTTCAAATGCCATGCGGTTCAAGTAGGGGTCGCAGAGTTGGAAAATCCCCATGATTTCGGCCACTTTCTCTGGTTTTAAGCTTAGCAATGTGGCTAATTCCTTCACTTCGGGTGTGTCGCTGACCATCGTGATAGGTGTCAGTCGGAAATAGAGGTCGAGGATGATAATCAGATGGGTGAGGGTCAACGAAGCATCCACTTGCAGCGGCCGGAAGTCTGTTTGCCAGGTTTCTTCCTGACTGACACCGTCATAAAACCGCTGGGATGATTGAACCCCGCATCTTTTGATGGTTCTCGATGTCGCGTCGAAGCTGTTTCTGGTGTGTAGCAAAACGTTTCCAAAGCTGCTGCAGTGAGGCAGTTTCGCTTATCGAGCATCTTCATCTGCTCGTAAAGCCGCTTAGGTGCAACGTTTAATTCAAGGGCAAGGTCTATCATGGGCCGTGAGTAGAGCGGTTTCATGCCCACGGGCTTCCTGAGATACAGTTGCAATAGCGGCAACCAATACGCTTCCTGCCATTGAGATTGATTTGCCATGACATTTTTAATCTTTCTGCAAAGATAAAGATTATCTACAGACAAATCAGCAAAAATGAAAAATAAATGAAGGATAACTCTTAATAGAAAACTTCTGACAAAAACGCTCTCGTATTCTCCGTGAGACTCTTCTTCGGGCCCGAAAAGCGCGCAGAGTGCGATGTTTCTAACTGTTTGTAAATCATATACTTGCATGAAACACGTTGTTATTTCTATTAAATCTCTTCATGATTTGCGTCAGATTACCTGTCATCTGCGTCAAGTTATGTGTCATGTTGCGTCAAATCATGCACCAATCTGCATCAAAAAGCGTGCTGTTTTGCGTCAAGTTGCAATTGTACTCTCCTATTCTTATATTAGCCATCTCCCCTTTTTCGGTCTTCTTTTCCGATATTTTCCGCCTTTTTATTTTCCTGTTTCCTGTTTTTCAATCCCCATTTTTCAGATGTTTTTGACAAAGTATGTGTTGAAATAAACTATTTGTGATTTTCACACTCTGCTTTTATAAGTTGAATTCACATGGATTTTACATATTGAAATGCAGGCGATGTTAGTTGAATGAGTATCTGTGTTATCATATCACCGAATTTCTGAGTATAATTTTAAGGAGAATGTTTGAAACAACTCATCAATATAGATCAGACTATTGCTTTATTCCTTTTTGCCATTCTTTGTATCCACTTCTGAGCGTCAAGGAATGTTGCATCATTCACTTTTCTTGATAGAGTTCACAGTTAACACTATCTAAAACTTTCTTTTGTTCTTTTGGCTGTTTCTATGAGGATTTCAGCACGTTCTTTTTAGGAAGACCATTCTTTATTAACATTGCGTTAGTGTCTCTAAGTTTGACAATATAGTAAACTCATTTATGACTTACAATTTCTCGCAAAATTCTCACCTTTCAAAGCTCTCTTTGGTTTGCTTCTCTCCATTGCTTTGCAGTGCATCCAAACATTACAGATGTTCAATAAATCTGCTTCATCTGAATATACACTCCTTACGCTGGGAAAACGATAATTAGGTATCATGTATTTTGTCAATGGCGTCAGTATGGATTCTATAGTTAGCCTTCGATATTAAGCGTTTTTACATTCCATTCTAAATTGCATTGGTTGCATTTCGAGTCTCTTTTCAGGCGTTGATGATTCCTTGACGATATAAAGTTGAAAAGATTGGACTTATCCACATTTCCAAAGTTAAAAAGCAATGTCTGTGTGACATCACGTTCCTCCATATCGTCCTGTCTTGCAGTCAATCCAGCATGGCTCCGGTACGTACAGCCCATTCTTTTTACACTGATTTTTGAAGACGCTAAGACCTGACTTGTCTTTAATTATGGCGGGTCGCCATAATTAAAACTTAGATTGTTCAAACTTTCTCATGCAGCTAAATATTCAGGGTATTTCTATTTCGCGTACCAATCACTGATAAAAGAGTCTCCGTCTTCGCTTTTCATCATGTCTGTTAACGAAATGAAGTCCTCTCATTTACTTTCGTCATGGCAATATCAATGCCTTTGACTTTTTAGAATAGAAAATTTTGCTACCATATAATACTTATATGTAAATGTCCGTTAAATCTTATTCTTGTTGTAAAATTTTATATTTGTATCTCATGCTGGGTAAGGATGCCATAATCAACATTTGTTTCTCATGCAAGTCCTTGTTGAGGTTGTGGTGATAGAACTTGTAGCAGAATTCATTTTTGGTACTCATAGAAGTTAAGTTTTACACTATGGTACATGCCCGCAAACAACATCTCAATATTCAGATAACGATGTGTATCCATAGCAACATCTTGCCCATATCCTTCAGTTCTTTCTCCATTGATGTAATCTCAGTAATCTTCATCACCTTAACCTGACGTAGAAGACCTTACTCGCATTTTCAGTTTTCTGAATTTTATAAATATGCTATAAGGTAATTATTTTGGTTATAGTTGCCAAGCATTTAATAGATTATTTTCTCAGTTTATGGGTAAAAAGAGCGGTCATCAGGTAATCCTAAATGTTGATAGCATGTTTACGAATAATACACTCGTTAATTATATCGATAAGTAAAGCTTCTACCAGCTTCATGGTATATCATAGAATATTGGAGGATATCTGCAAAAATAAGAATTCGCTCGATCAGCCACTTGCAAGTTTTTTATTTGTTGTTTTTCTTTATGTTACGAAAAAGATTTATCTTTGTAAGCGTATGAAAAGGAAAATGGTTATTCATCGCTGATGACGTTCTGTCTCAGTGGCTTTGCACAGCAGGCAAAGCAAGACTTTAGCGCCAACAGACAACTGTCGGCAAGTAATTACTTAGCCTATCCTGCACTCAGAAGACACTTACGCCCGCTCCGAAAAGGCTATGAGCCGCTTCTCATCTGAGCCATTATGGTCGTCATGGAAGCCGCTGGCTCATCGCGAAAGCGCGACTCATCAGCAGCCCGGCCAAAATGGCTTGAAAAAGGCAGATACCTTTAGGGAAAACTCACACCGAAAGGACAGGAGGTGCTCCATAAAGCTGCGCCTGCTCCGCGATGCAGCAAAGGGGTCGTGACGGTGAGTTGACACAGCTTGGTGCAGAGAGCAGCACCGTGGAATTGCGGAACGCATGATGCGTAATTTCCCCGAAATTTTCAAGGGAAAGACGCATGAGACGCCAAAAGTACGGTGGTTATCCGTTGTATTCTGAGCATGGAAAACGCTTTGCAGCAGTTGGTTCGCATGAACCCGCAGCTCGACATCACCCATGATGCCAGCTATCACGACATGTATTACTGCAGACCATAACGACACTTCGCTCTTCAAACAGCGCATGCCGAAGGAAGCACGCGAGGCATATGATGCTTTCAGCAAACGCCATATCCACCCTGAACGCGTGATGCGTGAGCTTTTCAATGACGACAGTTACTGGCAGAAAGAGGTTAATTATAAAGAACTCTAGCAAAGCACTTTACAAGCAGGCCAGCAACATTCAGAGCACTGAACTGCGCCATAAGATGTCGCTCTATGACCTTTTCACAGACGACGAACTCTATGACCTTTGGGCCACAACCAATGCATGGTGGTATATCAACTATGGCCCGTCACCTCTCAACGGCGGTAAGCAACCCACCTCACAGCGCTTCCTTTTGCGTAAGATTATCCATGAAGCCGACAGCTGCTTGAAAGCTGAATCATCCCGGTGCTACACTGCGTTACGGTCATCGACACCATGGTGATGCTGCTCACATGTCTGCTCAATCTCGACGACACGGGAATGCAGGTGTCCGACTTGGAGCAAGTAGCCATGCGCGGATGGAACGATTATCGCATCTTCCCTATGGCCTGCAACCCGCAGTTTGTGTTCTATCGTAAGCAGGAAGTGACGATATTCTCGTCGAGATTCTGCGTAATGAACGAGGCTAAGCTGCCTGTCAAGAGCGATGTTGCCCCTTATTATCATTGGAAAGACGTGAGAGCGTATTGTGAAAGAGTAGCTTCTTCCCGTTCTCCTCAAGGAGGAAACCTGCACTTACAGACTAATCTATGAAGAAAAAGAACCATAAACCATAACTATAATGAAGAAAAATATTTTTAATTCTATTGCTGTTGGCCTGCTCGTTCATGGGGCATGCACAGGTGAACCGACCGAAATTGGTTGTCCGGAATAGTGGTCGATCAGATGCGTTGGGACTATCTCTACTACTATAACAAGGAGTTTGTGGAGGGTGGTTTCAAGCGACTTCTGGCTGAAGGATATAGGCTGTGAGAACACCATGATACCTTATATTCCTACGGTTACAGCCATTGGTCATTCGAGTATTTACACCGGTAGTGTCCCCTGCTTTGACAGGAATTCTCGGCAATAGCTTTCTTTATCAATGGGAAAGAACACCTACTGCTGTGGCGATGACAACGTGCAGAGTGTGGGCAGTAGTTCCAAGGAAGGCAGATGTCGCCACGCAATCTGCTGGCTTCAACGATAGGCGATGAATTGAAATGCTACAGATTTCAAGTCGAAAGTCATTGGTGTGGCCCTCAAAGACCGTGCTGCCATTCTGCCTGCAGGCCATAGTGCCGATGCCGCTTATTGGTGGGACACGAGTGCCGGCCATTTCGTTACGAGCACTCTACTATATGGATAAAGCTGCCTTCATGGGCTGTTGAATTTAACAAGAAGCATCAGCGAAACCCGGCTCTGACATTAAAAGCAAACCGCAAGGAGTCACTATGACTTTTGACATGGCTGAAGCTGCGCTGAAAAACGAACGACTCGGCTTTTGGGAACAGAGACTGATATGCTCGCCGTGAGCGTATCTTCTACTGACATTATCGGCCACTGTACAGCACACGTGGCCCCGAAATCCACGATGCCTACGATACAGCTTGACCGCGATCTTGCCCGCTTTTTCAATACTTTGGATGCTCAAGTAGGCCGTGGAAACTATCTTGTGTTCCTCACAGCCGACCATGGTGGTTCGCACAATCCTAACTTCATGCGCAGTCATAAGTTAGCTGCCGGTGGTTTTGCAGGCTGGGATTTGACGAAGGAAATCAATAAAGAACTGCAACAGTCGTTTGGAACGAAAGCAATTTCATCTTGGGCGAGAATGCACTCCGCATCTATTTCGACCGCAAGAGCATTGCCGAAGCTGGACTTGAATTGGCAAAAGTGAAGGCCAAGGCAAAGCAACTGCTCGAAAAGAAAGAAAATCATCACCTATGTGGTCGACTATGATAATGTGGCTACACAACCCATTGCACAGCCTATCCGCGAGCGCATCATCAACGGATATAGCTCGTGAACGCGGTGGCGATTTACTCATCATCACCAATCCCGGGTGGGTAAATTGCCCGTCAAGTCCCGACTATAAAGGGCACAAACCATGGTCTTTGGAACCCTGACGACAGTCATATCCATTGATATTCATGGGTTGGGGCATCACTCCGGGTGCCACTTCGCATCCTACCTCCATGACAGATATTGCACCGAGTGTGTGCGGTATGCTGCATATTCAAATGCCGAATGCCTGCGTAGGCAATCCTGTTTTTAATACTTTTTGAAGTCCTTTGGAAGCGCCATAATCTTGCATTTTGATGTAACTTTGCATTTACTTTATAATCAGGAAATGATCAAAGAAAGCAAAATGCACAGCTTTATGGCGCTTCTTCATGACAGTCTGTTGGCCCATCTCGCGGAATGCCTTTGCAGTGATGATAAAATGTGGACTTACGGCAGCTGATGAAGCGTGTTGCAGCTATCCGTTGCGCAGTAAGAGAATGCGCAGTATCATCGGTTTGCGGCCAGACGACTTAATCACCTATGCTTCCATACTCGCTTTATGGATGGAAGGCCGTTGCTACGATGCCTCTTCATCCGCTTCAACCCTTGCAACGCTGCAATGATATCATCAGTCAGGTGGACATCAAGACCATTCTTGACTCGGGTGAAAGCTACGCGTTACGACAGCGAGGGGTGTCATCATGACGGCCCAACTGCCTGATGCCGACAAATTAGATGCCCTTGTGCGAGGTCAACAAAAGATGCTCCGGCATATTCCTTTTCACTTCTGGAACGACAGGACGGCCCAAGGGTGTGCCGTCACTTTCGGCAATGTGGAAGCTTTTTGAGGCTTTGCCCAGTTGAGATTAATCTTTTGCCCGAAGATCGCTGCTTGCAGATGTTTGATTTGACTTTCGATCTCTCGGTGGGCAGCTATCTTCCACCGCTGATAGCAGGCGCTTGTGTCTGCACGGTGCGTCTTGGCAGCATTAAATGGCAGAGGTTTCCGCCTGATGGACGACCACCAGCTCACTGTTACGCTTATGGTTCCCTCGGTTATCCATTATCTTCGTCCTTATCTCCAGTGAGCTTTCGGCTCCCCGACTTGCGCTATTCGCTCTTCTGTGGCGAGGCATTAATGGTTGATGATGTGGTGCCATGGAAGCTGGTGGCAGAATCATGCTACGGTGTGGAATGTGTACGCGACTGAAAAACACCATTTCATCTGTACGGCCTATCGTGGGCAGTCACGACATCAAACAGCACAATGGCGTGGTCGGTATCGGTAAAGCGATGTTGCATACCCACACAATGATTGTCGACAGCGAGCATCAGAAAGTGGCGCAAGGCGAAATAGGTGAGCTTTGTTTGGCAGGCGATATGCTCACTCCGGGCTATTGGAATGATGATGAAAAGAACCGTCAGGCTTTCTTCTCTGACGGCAAACGCCGCTGGTATCTGACGGGTGACATCTGCCGTGAAGATGAAAAATGGCGACATCGAATACGTGGGACGCAGCGACTCTCAGGTAAAGATACAGGGCTATCGCATTGAACTCAGCGAGATAGAAAGCGTGGCCCGACGTTATTATGAACAGCAGACAGCCGTGGTTGCTGTCGTGACAGGAGAACAGAACAACCAGACTATCAACTGGTTGTAAGAGCGCAATGACGATGGAAGCAGTGAGCAGTTGCAAGACTTCTCTGCGGCAATATCTGCCCGCTTACATGCTGCCTTCGCGCGTGGTTTTCATGCCGGTTTTCCCACAGAATGCCAATAATAAAATCGACAGAAAACGCATTAAGGAAAGCATTTAGCAGGAGAACGCACATTTTGAAAAACTAAAAAGGGACTTATAAAAATAAGAAACAGAATGGAAAAAACGAAATCATGCAGGCTTTGAATGGCATTTTCTCTGCCGTGTTGAACCAAAAGTAACCTGCAACTTTCTGAAAACATGACCACCGATGATATCGAGAACTGGGATTCTCTGACGAATATGACCATCATCAGTGAGATAGAAAAGCGTTGGAACATCCACTTCAAGCTGCGCGATATCATCCGTATGAAGAACATTGGCGACATGGCTGATGCTGTCATCAGCAAGAGTCAGCAATAAAGCGACAGACAGATTGCATCATGGAGTTTATCTCAATACCGTTTGTCACCTGCATGCTGGTGGCCTTTATCCTGATTATGCCTTTTGAAAACGACGCCAGCAACATGCTGTTCTGCTCTTGGCGAGCGTGGTTTTCAGTTGTCTACCCTTGCCTATCTGCTGACGGCCGTTGGCATCACGCTTTTCACCTTCTATGCAGGGCGCCGCATTCATGCCCATGTCAACACTCCGCGGGCCGGTTGGTGGCTTTGGACCTCGGTGGTAGCCTTGGTTGGCTTCTGGCTTGTGGCCAGATACTACTTCAGTTTGTTTCCACTTGGCATCTCTTTCTACACGTTCCAGGCCCTTTCCTACCTCATAGAAATCTGTGGGAAGAGGAGCCCGAAGACGATTTCATTGACTTTTCGCTCTACATGTTGCTCTTTCGTGAAGTTCCTTTCCGGACCCGATCGAGCGTGCTTACGACCTGTTGCCACAGTTCAAGAAAGCACATGCGTTCGACTATCAGCAGGTGGTTGGCGGACTGAAACTCGTGGCATGGGGTGTTTTTCTTGAAGCTTGTCATCGCCGACCGCATAGGCCCTTCGCTCGACAGTGTGCTCGACAGCGTGCGCCAGGCATCGGGAATGCAGCTGCTGCTCGCCACGCTTCTCTATCCCATTCAGCTCTATGCCGACTTTGCCGGCTATACAGCCATGGCGCTTGGATTAGGCCGAATGCTCGGTTTCAAGCTGCAACCCAACTTCAACCGACCGTTTATTTCAACGTCTACGGGCGAACTTTGGCGCCGTTGGCATATCTCTTTGTCAGCGTGGGTGCGCGATTACGTATTCACTCCACTGAATGCTTCGCTGCGCACTTGGCATCGCTGGGGCATCTATGTGTCGCTGTTGGTGACGTTTGTCAGCATCGGTGTGTGGCATGGGGCAGGGTGGACATTCGCCTGCTACGGTCTTTTTCAGGGCATTCTAATCATCATCGAGACCCTTTTGGGTAAGCGCAGGGAGTGTTTCTACAATGTCTTCGGACAGCGTGCAGGACGCATGTTGATGATTATCCGCACCTATCTGTTCTTTGCCTTGTCGCTGCTTTTCTTCCGTATAAGTTCGGTTTCCGACGTGCTCTATACCTATCGTCACCTCTTCGACGGTTATCTTTCATCGGTGAAAGAGTTGAGGCTCGAGCTTTCCGACTATTATTGGATTGTCTTTGCAGTGGCCGTTGTGCTGATGTTTGTCATCGAAGCAGTCAATGCCCGACGTGACCTCATCGAGGTCGAGCAGCCGTTGGCGTGCGCCCATTCGCTGGACTTGTTATTTCGCAGTGGTGCTGATTGTACTGTTCTATGGTGCTTTCGGCGTTGAAAACTTCATTTATATTCAGTTCTGAGCCATGGAAAAGAAGCATAAACTATTGACATTCTATGTGAAATGCCTCGTCATCAGCCTGCCTGTACTATTGCTCGTGGCCTTCTATGCCTATAAGGATCCGTTCATGGTGTTGCGCAGTTATGCGGATTACGACCATTCCTGGGTGGTGCAGGATGAGGGTGTCGTGGCTTGGGAAAAATACAAACAGCAACGCCGAAGCTGCCGCTACGACTCGTTTTGTGATGGGCACTTCGTGCACGAAAAGCCTTTCCATGCTCCATTTGGCAGCATTATATCACAGGCCGTCCTTTTCCGCTTTTTCAGCAATGCTGAAACTTGGGAGACGTCAGTCTGAAGCTCGAAGCCCTTGAAGAACAGCCGGGACAGAAGATTAAAAACCTGTTGTTGGTCGTTGAACGCAGTTTCTTTGAGAAAGAAAGTGCCCAAGGCGGCATCATGCATCTTATGCCTCCGGAGGTGACGGGCAAGAGTTGGGCAAGCTATCAGACGGAGTTTCTGCAGAGTTTCTTCTATCCGAAGTTCCTCGTTCCCTATCTGAAATATGCCTTTACAGGGCTATCGCGACCCCAAGGCCTCAGGCGTATTCTATGACGATTTGCCGTCACGCGACCGCGTCACCAACGAGGCATTTGTTGCCCGAGGAGGCCGAAATCAAGCGTTTAGGGTGAGCGCTATTGGCAGCAGGGCGAATGGAATTCGGGAGAGCCGAAAGCCACGTGAGACTCGCTTGCACCGCGTGTCTTGGGCGAAAGACAAATCAGAATGCTGGCTGATTTGCAGAATTTCTGCGAACGCCACCACACGAATTTGAAGATGGTTATCGGCCCCAAACTATCAGCGGGAGCGCTTTTCAATCCGGATGATTTAGACATACTTCGCATATTTTTCGGCCCGCAGTGCGTCTGTGACTACTCACACGACGACCGCTTCATTGACTTCCATGACTATTATGACATGAGTCATTATCGGGCCAAGGTGGGCGAAGCCATCGCGAAAGAGATATATGGAAAAAGGTAGATACGGTGTCAATCCTGTCACACTGCAAAACAATAACTCACACAAAACTCCATCCTATTAAAAGATAAAAACAAGGTTTTGCCACGCCTAATCAAAGATTTTTCAGTAAGTTTGCAGTCTATGGAGCATGAATATTACATGAAACGCTGCCTGCAACTGGCGAGAGAACGGACGGCAGAATGCCAGCCCAATCCCATGGTGGGTGCTGTGATTGTGGCACATGACCGCATCATCGGCGAAGGCTATCACGTCAGATGCGGCGAAGGACACGCAGGAAGTGAATGCCTTGCAAGCGTCAGACCGGAAGATGAGAAGCTGTTGCCCGAGGCTACAATCTACGTGTCGTTGGAGCCTTGCTCACATTACGGCAAGACGCCACCCTGTGCAGATCTCATCATCAGCAAGGCATAAAGCGATGCGTCTGCGGTTGTGTCGACCCTTTTGCCAAGGTGCAGGGACGTGGCATTCAGCGCATGCGCGACGCCGGTATTGAGGTCGTTGTGGGCATCATGGAACAGGAATGCTTGGCCTTGAACCGCCGTTTCATCACGTTCAATGCTTTGCATCGGCCGTATATTCTCCTGAAATGGGCACAGACAGCGAATGGTTTTATCAGCAAAAAGACAGTCCGCTGCAGCTTTCTACGCCTGTCACACAAATGCTTGTGCATCAGTTGCGGGCCGAAAATGAAGCTGTTCTCGTGGGCCATACCACCTTCTTGACTGATCATCCCCGCCTTGACGTGCGCCAATGGAGTGGTTGTAATCCCGAACGTATCGTGCTTTCGCCGACTATGGCAGCACGAAAAGAGCGACCGGAAGGCTGGACTGTCGCAGCAACCATTGATGAAAGTCATCGCTCATCTCTATGCCGAGAAAAAAACAAAGTCTCGTTGTAGAAGGGGCAGGAAGACGCTGCAGGCTTTCATCGAACGCGGACTTTGGGACGAAATCCGAGTGGAGACGGCTCCGATAATGATAACAGAAGGCGTGGCAGCTCCATATTTCCCCACGCATGCGCATATAGAAAAACAGAATATATTGACGGAAACCAAATCATCACCCCTATGCAGATAATTCTCGCTTCAGCCAAGATCATGAATGCCAAGACGGCTGTAAAAAGTGCCTATAGAGACTCAACTGTCTATGAAGCCACGGCCGAACGCTTTGCCTTGGAAATGAGTTTGTGGCCTGTGGAAACGTTGGCTGAAGCCTTTCATTGCAGCATGTCGATAGCTTTGGAGAACCGGTTGCGCTTTCAAAGTTTCTTCAACGACGACGAGAAAAATGCCTGCTTTACTGGCCTACAACGGTCATGCTTACAAATACCTGCAGGCATCTTCGTTCTCTGAAGCCGACTTCCGATTTGCCCAAAGCCACCTGTTCATATACGTCATTCCTGTATGGTCTGCTGCGTCCGTCAGACAAAATCCACCCTTATCGCATGGAGGCCAAGGTGCATCTTCACGCTGCTGAAGACCAAAACATGTTTGCCTTCTGGCGCTCACGCCTTACAGATGCGCTCATCGAAGCCGTCAAGAAAGATGACGGTGTGCTGATACATTTGGCTACCGAGGAATATGAACATCTCTTCGATTGGAAGCGCGTTTGCCGCGAAGTAAAGGTTGTTCAGCCCCTGTTCTACGTGGAGAAAGGCGACAGCATGAAGGTGGTTTCAGTCTATGCCAAGCGTTGTCGCGGCGCCATGACACGCTGCATCATCCAAAAACAAATGGCACCAGCCCGATGAACTCCTTGCTTTCAACGAAGCAGGTTTCAGCTATCAGCCGACATTACGGCGATGAGCTTCACCCGCATTTTTATATTCAAACAAACCATAAACCGGTAGGGAGGAAATAGGATATTCAGGAGATATTACGACTCTTTTACTTGCGTTACTTAAATAAAAATCAATGAGAATATAGCAAAATCAACTATTCACAGCAACACACTACAAGCCACCTACAACTTTCATAAAAATCCTGAATGGAGATAATCTGCACTTTTAGGGAATGGAATTTCTTTTAGTACATCATAGTGATGATCATTGGTTACAACATATCTTGCATGGGCAACAATCGCACAATCAACAAACTTATTGTCATCAGGATCAGCCTTGATAAGTTCAAAATGATAATAAGGTGTGAAGAATCTGTAAATGGACTGTTGATAATAGTCTTCATATATATACTCTGAAAACCTCATATCCCATGCTTTTTGGAGAATCTCAATATACTCTTCAATGATTTCATTTGTTATGCAAAGTCGATTTTCTCCCGATACAAGGACTCCCACACAGCATGGTATTTGCTGCAGGTGACACGCTTTGTATCAGGCAATTTGTATCAAGTACTATGCGCATGTTTCCTACAATGCGTGAAGATCGGTTTCATTAATATCGTCCAGGCGCTTTTTGGTCAGCTCGTCCGGTATCCCATAACCTATCAAAGTGCCTTATTCATTTTTAGAATAATAGTGATAAAGCACTTCTTTCAGTTCTTCAAGTCCCTCTTCTGATTTGCTCAATTTCAAACATTTTTCAACAAATGAATCTGGGTAGGATTGAATACAGTTGTTTCCATAATCATTACCTTTATCTGCTACAAAGATAAGCAATCTTTTCTATTTTGCATCTCTTCATGCCAGTCTTTTTCTCAAATTCACCATTGTTTAATCCCATGAGATAAATTATCTTGGAAAAGGTTGAAAGTGTCAATAAGAAGTCGTATCTTTGTCCATGACAGGCTAACTGCCACTTTCGGCAACGGCTGACATAGGAAAAACAAACATAACCCTCATAACGTATGATTGAAATAGGACAAAGACTTCCCGAGGTTTTAGGCGTTGACCAAGACGGTAAGGAATGGAAACTGAGTGATTTTAAATGGAAGAAATTAGTGCTGTACATCTATCCGAAGGACTCTACCCCAGGCTGTACCAACGAGGCTTGTAACCTCCGTGACAACTACAAACGCTTCATTTCAGAAGGTTATGCCGTGTTGGGATGCAGCACACAGGATGCCAAATCGCACCATAAGTTCATTGAAAAATACGACCTTCCTTTCCCACTTCTCTGCGACACAGAACTCAAACTCGTGCAAGAACTCGGTGTATATGGCGAGAAAAAGATGGCCGGACGCACATACATGGGCGTGTACCGCACCACCTTTTATCACGGATACCGAGGGCACAGTGACCCGCATCATCGGGACCAAAAGAAATCAAAGTGAAGGCTCACGCCGAGCAGATTTTTGTAGAAAGGAGAGTCATCCAACTCTTTGCTATCCCTCGTTTCGCAAAGCTCAACGAACAGCAACCGCCGGTTCCCTAAACGAAGAGGGAGGATCGAGTATGTATCCATGAGCAGGCATGTGCCGGCCTTTTAAGTCGGCACAGCTTGCTATATGCTCCGTTTCATGTCTCTTGTGACATGGAAATTCTTACTCCCCGGGCGCGCTTCAACCATGTAAACAGCGCCCGGGAGGAACTCCATGGTGATGTCTTTCGTATAGACAATGTCCATGGCAGCATATCGCCCTGAGCTTCTCGATAGGGTATAGAATTGAAACGTTACCTTATGCTTTCCCGCAGCAATGAAAGCGTCCGTCAAACCATGAAAAAGCTTACACCGCGCCCATTGTTTATACCATCAATGCTGCCTATTGACACCCCTTCGACTTTGAATGTATGATTGACTGCCTGCAACATCAACCTACTTCGTTTGGAATTGCGATGCAACCACACAGCCTTTTCATACTTGAAAAACGAAGCATATCAAAAACGAAAGCAAAATCACTGCACTCAAAGACACTGCCGGAAAGCACTCCATACTCGAAGAGATTAGGAAAAAGTTGTTGCAATTCGTGGTTGTAACGGACTGACAAAACAACACTCACGACGGTGAGAAACGTAGCTGCCAGAATGCCCAGAATGGCCTTTACGCGCAACGTTACCATACTGGGGAAGCGTGCGGACAGGCGAAAAATGAAAGACAAGAAAGAAGACTAGCAATCACCAATGCGGATGCTCCTAACAGCACAAATATATGCTCAACGAATGACTCCATAATATAATTCTTAGGAAACGAAAATTGAGAACCAACTTCATCTCACAGCCTATAGGCAAAAGACAAAGCTTTTTTAATAATTCTCTTCTTAAATTCTGATTGCAAAGATACATTTTTTCTTTCTCTTTCTGTAAGTCTGAAAGTATTTTTCTCACTTGAAACGTCCCACTTTCATGTAAAAGAAACTTATCCGATTTTAACACTTCCGGACACCACCAAACAGAAATGAAAACGCACTTTCCATGCTTTGGGCGAAGCCATTCTATGACTTCGGCATCATCCTCCTATCATCTTATGCTGCAATCTGACGCTAATCACCGCACAACTAAAGTCATTTTACAACACAAAGTGACTCAAGTTGCAGTGTAATTAGCGTCAAGTTGCATGGTAAAGAGGCAAGTTACAGCGGGGATTTAATAGAGATTGTCATATGATAGGGTATATATTGTTCTACGCATAATCTGTTATTATACGATGACAATGGATGTTATGTCGTGCGATGAGTGCCATGCTGAGCTATCCCGACTTTCGTTCCTATGGATGACAATGGATATTATGTTGTACGATGAGGCATTTTTTATGTAGCAATGCGGTAGAGTTATGCTTTTGAAAAGTGTGGCAAGATAACAGACGAATATGAGTCTGCAAACGTAACTGCGTAGCAGTTATGCTTTTTGAAAAGCCCGCGGTTGGCGAGGAACGAGCCTACCTCGGGAGAGCGGTAACGTGTGGTTTTTCAAACCCGGTACGGGTTTTGCTTCTTCCAATTACATGGCGGATACGAAAAAGCTGAACCCGTTCGGTTCATTTCATGCGTCTATTTTATCCCTCACGTAGGCTCACTTCGCTCGCCAACGTGGGGCTTTCAGTACAACTCGTACCGAGTTGCGAATATGGAAAACGAAACACATATTACAAATACAAGACTTTTAAGAGTACAACTCGTACCGAGTTGCAAATATGGAAAAACGACAACACATATTATAAATATAAGACTTTTAAGAGTACAATCCATACCGAATTGCTCTCCCACCTCTCTCCTGTTATTTTTGCCACATGGTCATTATGATGAAAACAATAGGGTGGAGATCACCGCGCTATTTGCGTCAGATGGCATGGCAAGATGAGGCAAGTGATGAGGATAATTTGATGCAAATCACTGCGTTTTTCAGCGTGATTTGACCTCGAAATTTGCTCTTAGTCTCATAACCGATTGACTGTTAGCACGTTGCAAACTATCAGAAAAACAGCGCGTATTTTGAACGAGGAAGGCTCTTGTTTCAAATACGCCAAGCGATTGAAGAGCATTTGTAAAGACTCTTGAAAAAGATTTAACCTATTTTCTGCTTCCTGTGATTATGACACGGCAGACAGGGCAAAAAGAAAGCCAAGGGGAAACCTCCCTTGGCCCAACGAAAAGCTTTCTAATACTTGAACGAGCTGCCTCCGAGAAACTCTCTCAGCAGCGATGTGGGAGGAATGTCACGGTTGCTGATGGGCTTGAAATACTTCAGGAACTTCAGCAAACGATAAAGCTTCGCTATACTCCGAGGCTGTTTCGGGCACCTGTTCAAGCAGCGGTTCGGCCTGCGTTTTCAGCACTGCAAGTTCGAAAAAGCATAGCCGTGTTGAACACGCATCGGCATTTTCCTGATAAGGGAATATCCACTTGTTCTCTCCCGAGCGTACCGACGGCCACCGACGAATGGTCTCCTGTGCCGTGACTCCACGGTATTTGTTGTCGCGAACGATGCGACGTAAGAGGCGGTTATCGGTTGTTGGGATGTAATTATGGTCGTCGAGGGAGTATCGTTGTCAGTGCCGAAGCATAGACACGAAACTTCTGTTGCTCAGGTATCTGGGCCGTCAGCTCGGGGTTCAAGGCGTGAATACCTTCCACAACAAGCACGTTGTGGTCACTCATTTTGAGCCGTTTGCCACTCTTTTCACTCTTTCTGACTGGAAATTATACTTTGGAAGCTCCACCTCTTCACCGCGAAAAAGGGCATTGAACTGCTCGTTGATGAGTTTCAGATTGAGTGCATAGATACTCTCATAGTCATATTCTCCCTTGGCATCCTTAGGCGTGTCATCGCGGTTGACGAAGTAGTCGTCGAGGCTTATCTGCAATGGTTTGATGCCATTGGCCAGCAACTGAACCGACAACCGCTTGCAGGGTGGTGGTCTTTCCCGACGAAGAAGGCCCCGCCAGAAAGCACCAACTTCACACCCTTTCTGTTGGCTATTTCGTCGGCAATGAGTGCAATCTTCTTCTCTTGCAGAGCCTCGCTGACGTTGATTAAGTCTGTAGCGTGGCCCGTAGTGACGGCTTCATTGAAGTCGCCTACAGTGCGGACACCGAGAATTTCCTGCCATCTGTGGTGCTCTTTGAATATCTCAAACATCTTGTCTTGCCTGATAATCTCGGGCACAACCCCTGGATTTTCAATCGAAGGGATGCGCAACAGCAGACCGTCATAGTATTTGTCAAGTCCGAAGAGATAAAGACTTCGCGTGTTGGTCGCAGCGAACCATAATAAAAGTCCACGTAATCATCAATCTCATAATAGGTAGTGTAGAGTTTTTCCTGCACTCTCCAAGAGTTTGGCCTTAGCCTCATCGCCCCGGTCTCTGAACATCTTTATCGCCTGTTCTGCCGGCACTTCGAAGCGTTTCACAGGCATATGAGCATCAATAATCTCCTGCATGCGCCGGCAAATGCGGTCTACATCGGTCTGTTCTACAGGGTGACCAAGTTGCAGATTGACGTAATAGCCATTGGAAACAGGGATATCTATGATGACATAACTCTTGGGATAAAGGTCGTGAACAGCCTTACAGAGCACGAAAAACAATGTCCGTGTGTGAGTTGCGCGAAGCTGAAGGAGAATGCATGTCAAGGAATTCCACGTCCTTACTGTGGTAGAGCCCGATAGTGCATTCCTTCCACTTTGTTGTTCACCTTGGCGCAGATTGGGCCGTAAGGCATTGGGAGATTAAATTGCGAAAAATATCAGAAAGTGTGCTTCCGATAGCTACTTTTTCAGTTTTTATTATTTTTGCAACGTATTTGTACTGCCTGTTTCATATCGTTTCCATTTTTATATAATGTGAAGTGTGTTATGGTTTGCGTGAGCGTGATGCATATCAAACCGTTCAAAAGATAGGAAAAAGTTGGCGAGACTGCATGACGCTGACATTACAAATTAATTAAAAATATGTCGATTTGGATAATTTTTAGGCTCATAGGTGCACTTGCATTGCTGATGTTCGGTATGAAATCAATGAGCGACAGTTTGCAGAAGATGGCGGGCCCATAGCTTCGTCATGTCCTTGGAGCAATGACAACAAACCGCTTTACAGGTATTCTACGGGTACATTCATCACTGCTGCAGTGCAGAGTTCGACCGCAACGACGGTGATGACCGTGTCATTTGTCAACGCCGGACTGCTCACCTTTGGCACAAGCCATCTCGGTAATCATGGGCGCAAACATCGGTACTACGTTGACCGCTTGGATTATGAGTGCCGGCTTTTCATTTAATATCACCGACTTTGTATGGCCTGCTTTCTTTCATCGCTATTATCCTTATCTACTCTAAGAAGCGCAAGATTATCGGCGATTTCATCTTCGGTGTCTCGTTCATGTTCCTCGGATTGGGAACTCTCCGACAAACAGGTATCGACATGGATCTGGCACATAACCAGCCCGTTCTTGACTTCTTTGCCTCTTTCGACCCTAATAGTTTCGTCACAACTATAGTGTTTTTGCTCATCGGTAGCGTGCTGACGATGTGCGTTCAGAGTTCAGCGGCAATCATGGCAATAACGATGATCCTCTGTTCGAGCGGCGTTTTACCTATCTATCAGGGTATAGCTTTTGGTGATGGGGAGAACATTGGAACCACAGTTACTTCCAACATAGCTGCTCTTACGGCTAATACGCAAGCGCGACGAGCTGCTTTTGCCCACATGTTCTTCAATGTTTTCGGTGTCATCTGGATGCTGTTGGTCTTCAAACCGTTCATCAATATGGTGTGCGGTTTCGTTGGTTTCGATGAATTCATGACCAAAGGTGACCCCCATTTCTTAGCCAACGTAGCCAAGCTGAGCTTTGTTCTTGCGGCTTTCCATACTATATTCAACATCACCAACACATGTATTCTGGTGGGCTTTATCAAGCAGATTGAAAAGATAGTCTGCTTCGTTATCAAGCCTAAGGCACAAGCCGACGAAGATGAATTCCGCCTGCATTTCATCCAGACGGGTATCATGAAGACCCCCGAACTCTCTGTTCTTGAGGCCCAAAAAGAAATAACCAGCTTCGCAGAACGCATTCATCGCATGTTCGGAATGGTGCAGACACTGCTTATAGAAAAGGATGAGAAGGCTTTTCTAAAGGTATATAGCCGCATTGAAAAATACGAAGGAATCAGCGACAACATGGAAGTTGAGATAGCAAACTACCTCAATGAAGTGAGCGATTCGCATCTGAGCGACGAGACCAAGGCTAAGATCAGAGCCATGCTTCGCGAGATAAGCGAGATAGAAAAGCATCGGAGACAGCTGCTTCAACATAGCCCGCACGATTAATCGCCGTTTTACAAGCAAGGGAAGATTTCACTCCCCAGCAGTATGAACACATTCATCAGATGTTCAATCTGACCAATAATGCGCTCGAACAAATGAACTACATGTTCAATCACACCCGTGAAACCATCGACGTGAACCATTCATTCAACATCGAGAATGAAATCAACAACTATCGCGATCGACTGCGAACACAGAACATTAATGATGTCAATTCACATGCCTATACCCACTATCGGCACGATGTACATGGATCTCATCCAAGATGTGAGAAGCTTGGCGACTATGTTGTTAATGTAGTTGAGGCACGAATGAATACCAAACAGCGAGAAGCGTAAGGTAAACATGGAACCACAACTACGCTATTCCCCTCGCTATGTGTGAATAGTTATGTCATGAATTTATGGAAAATTACATTATGAAATCTGCGTATCAACGCCATAAACGTTGTGCAGTTGATAACCCAGGGTTTGCCAAACGATGGTGCAGGCTCCCTGAGTTATTATGTATTTTATGGGGACAATGGTCATCGGTGTTGCGCTTTCCCTCTTAGTCACTATTAAATCATGGCGTGAAATGATGCGAAATTGTCGTGTGATTTGCCGTATTTAACCGCATGGAATGACGCATCTCTGCCATTTGTCGCACCTTTTTCACATTCTCTTCTGACTACTTTTTGTTCTTTGTTTATATTCCTAATAAGCTTCGTTTTCCATAGCTTTCACAGGCTAAATAATTAAAGAAGGCATAGTGAATTGCAATACACAAGTAGATGGTCTGGTTAAAGAAGCGAGACTATAAGCATAAAGAGGCTACAGGGATAATTCCTTGCAGCTCTCTTTTCTTTTAAAGTAGATCATTTATTTAATGAACTTATGCGATGCAGCATATTCTTTGGGTTGAGGAGCTTCGTCAAGTTCTTCTTTCGACAGTAAGCCTTTTTCGAGTACAATGTCGTAAACGGGCAGTTGGTTTTCAAGGACTTCCTTCACAACCTTTGTGCTATTCTTGTATCCAATGTATGGATTGAGCGCGGTAACGATGCCGATTGAGTTCTTAACCATTTCGTAACAACGTTTTTTGTTGACTGTAATGCCGAGCTCACATTCCTCAGTTAACGTGTCAATAGCATTGTGAAGCCACCATAAACTCTCGAAGAGACACTCGGTGATTACAGGCTCCGTAACGTTTAATTCAAGTTGATTCCCTGCCTCGGCAGCAAACGTTACTGTGGCATCGTTTCCAATGACTTTGAAGCATACTTGATTAGTAACTTCTGGGATAACGGGATTGACTTTACCCGGCATAATCGATGAACCTGGAGCCTTAGGGAGGCAGATTTATCTCGTTAAGACCACAGCGCGGACCAGATGCCATGAGGCGGAAGTCGTTGCAAATCTTAGAGAGTTTCACTGCCAAACGCTTCAAAGCACCACTGAAACTAACGTAAGCGCCGGTGTCGGGAGTAGCTTCACGAGGGTCGATTGCAGACACAAAAGGTTCTCCAGTGAGTTTACTTAGGTTGGCAGCATAGCTTTGCAAAGCCCGGTACAGCGTTAAGACCTGTTCCAATGGCTGTACCACCATGTTAATCTCATGTAAGAGTTTGATGTTTCGTTCCAAATTGAGAATCTCTTCCTCAAGATTGTTGACATAAGCATTAAACTCTTGGCCCGCCGTCATAGGTACTGCATCCTGCAATTGGGTACGTCCCATCTTCAAAACATCCTTGAACTCTTCGCCCTTATAACGCAAAACGCTGATTAATTTTTGCTTTGATTGCCTCATTGTTCAGCGCTGATACACTTCACGATTCATGTTGAAAAAGCGCCCTTTTTCTGTCGTGAGAAGGGACGACACCACGACAACGCATTCGGCAGAGAAATCAACTGAGATGATGCCATATAAGCAATGATAACGTTTTATAGAAACAAACTTTTTGTCTCGTTCTTAAATACAAAGATAAATGAAAAATGTCGAACTTATTTATAAAATCCTGCATTGTTTTTGTAGCAAACAAATCATCTTGACTTTCTCAAAAGGAGTTATAGAGATGCTTTCTGTTGTATGATGCGACGCATAGCGTTTTATTTCAACACGCTGTAAGCCAAATGATATACCACGCTGCATCCAAAGAGCAAAGACCATAAAGGAGGATTAAAAACACAACAAGTGAGATGCGCTCACAATTCCTATGATTTTTGCAGTGTAATCTGTATCAAAAGACACGACGAAATGAGTCGGATTGCGAGATGATTAACCTCACTTTTACATTATGTGAAAAATGAGTTAAAGAAGTGATTAATTCCTATCTATTAAATCTTTTTAATGATAGATTTACGGCAACCTACTTAAAAATATCTATAAATTTTGTATTTAATTCTTGAATCATTAGTAAAAAGATAATCGGATAACTCATTAGTTAGGTATGAAGAAAGAGATGCTGTTGATGGCTATCATCACGTTGATTGTAGTCACAGGATGCCGCAAAAACAAGGAAAACAGCGACCAAACGGTCTACGCAGTGACGTCTCCTTGGGTAACCAATACACAAGTTTCAAAGGACTATGTGGCCCATATTGAATCGCGAAAAACATAGAAATACGCGCGCAGCAGGAGGGAATCTTGCAGCAAGTCTATGTCACTGAAGGACAACAGGTGCGAGCCGGTCAGCCGCTTTTTCCGCATTTCGATTGTTGGAGCGCAACAAAATGTGGCGCGGGCAAAGGCGAGCGAGCAAGCACGCATTGAACTGCAAAACACAACAACGCTAACGAGGGGGCAAATTGTTTCGCCCAACGCACAAAAGATGGCTAAAGCGAAGCTCAATGCAGCCTTAGCAGATTATAAATTGGCCCAGATTCAAGCACGATTATGCTTAATCAGCGCCCCATTTACAGGCGTTATAGGAAGTCTTCCGAAAAAGATTGGGAGCTTAGTGCAGGGAGGTGACTTGCTCACTACACTATCCGACAACTCGTCACTCAACGTATATTTCAACATCTCTGAACCCGAATATATAGACTATCAGCAACATTCGGCCGAACGAAATAAACTTCCTTGACGCTGATTCTGCTGCCAATGGAAGCGCTCTCGGCCAAAGGCTACATCCAAAACATAGCTGGTGAGTTTGACAGTAGTTCCGGAAATATAGCTCTTCGTGCCCGCTTTGCCAATCCGAAAGGCTTGCTTCGCAATGGCGAAACAGGCACAGTGCGCATCAATATGCCTTTACACAACGTGTTGGTAATCCCACAACAGGCCACGTATGAAGAGGAAGACCGCCGCTATGTGTTTGTTGTTGATGGCGCAGGCTATGCACATTCACGTGAGATTAAAGTGGCATTTGAACAACCAGAGGTGTTTATTATCGCCGAAGGAGTAACTGCCAACGACAAGATTCTATTGAGTGGAGTGCAGAAAGTGCATGATGGTCAACACGTAAAGACGCGTTATTACACACGAGTGAAGCCATGAAGCGTGTTCAACTGAATGCCGACTAAAGGCTTTTCAGGTGGCTTTCATCACGCTTTACAACCGAAAAAGTTCTCACCATATTATTTCATGATGAGAACAACCATTATAAGAAGAAAAAGACGCTAATAAACAGTCAATATGTTTCAAAAGTTTATTCGAAGACCAGTACTTGCCATCGTTGTTTCATTGGTAATCGTCTTCATTGGCATTCTTTTCGCTGTTCAATTTACCCATTACTCCGGTTCCCATCTATATCCCCTCCAAAGGTTAATGTGGTAGCCGATTGTCCGGGAGCCAACAATGAACTGATGATTAAGTCGGTGCTTATACCTCTTGAGCAGGCACTGAATGGCGTGCCGGGAATGAAGTATATCAGAGTCGGATGCAGGCAATGACGGCGAGAGAGAGATAAATATTGTCTTCAAACTCGGTACAGATCCCAAACGTTGATGCCTATCAATGGCAAAACCGAGTGTCGGCAGCGACCAACAAACTACCGCAGCTGTTGTGCGCGAAGGTGAAAATATCTCGTGAGGGCCTAACATCACTGTATATCAACCTATATAGCGATGATCCTAAAGTCGATCAGAACTTCCTTTTCAATTATGCGGACATCAATATCTCCCCAGAACTCGCCCGCGTTGATGGCGTTGGAGATCTTGATATCCTTGGAACGAGGAGCTTTGCCATGCGTGTTTGGCTCAAGCCTGATAAGCTTACGGCCTATGGTTTGTCTGCAGCCGACATTACAGATGCCTTACAACAGCAGAGCATTGAAGCCTCTCCAGGCAAGCTTTGAGGAAAGTTCGGGCAAGCATGCACAAAGCTTTGAGTATGTGTTGAAGTATCCAGGGACGCTATACAACGCCTGAAGAATACTGCAATATTGTTGTGAAATCAACTCCTGATGGGCAATTTATCAGACTCAAAGATGTAGCAGATGTGAGCCTCGGGAGTGAGGTTTATGACATATATTCTACGTTGAATGGTCACCCATCCGCAGCCATAACACTGAAACAAGCCTATGGATCGAACGCGCGACAAGTTATTCAGAACGTCAAAGAAAACAATGGCTCATCTTCGAAAAAGACATGCCAAAGGGCATGCATTATGAGTTGAGTTACGACATCAGTAGATTCCTTGATGCCTCTATAGAAAAGGTAATTCACACGCTGTTTGAAGCCTTTATACTCGTTGGTTTCGTTGTATTCTTGTTCCTTGGAGACTGGCGTTCTGCCCTCATTCCATGCCTTGCAGTCCCTGTTTCGTTAATAGGTAGCTTCGCTGTCATGAGATACTTTCGGCACACGCTTAACAGATATCGCTCTTTGCCTTAGTAATGGCGATTGGAATCGTGGTCGATGATGCCATTGTGGTAATCGAAGCGGTCAATGTGAAGATAGCCCAAGAGGGCTTAGAACCTTTGCAAAGCCACGCAAAAAGGCAATGAAAGAAATCAGTGGAGCCATAGTAGCCGTGACATTGGTTATGGCATCTGTATTCATTCCTGTAGCCTTTCATGGGTGGTCCAGAAGGCATGTTTTATCGGCAGTTTTCAATCACAATAGCTTCTGGTATCGTGCTTTCGGGCTTCGCAGCCCCTAACACTTTTACGCCCTCGCTTTGTGCGCTAATATTGACTCGGGAGCGTGATAACCCATCAAAAAGGCATGGACGAGCAATCGTGTACTTGATAAGTTTAATGCGGGCTTTTGACAAAGGAATCGGCGGCTATCGCAACGTGCTTCAACGCACTGTTTCGAGGAAGATTATCACGCTTCCGCTATTACTTTTTGTTCTGCATTGGAGCCTTCTTTATCAACAATCTCGTTACCTTCGGGCTTTATTCCTCAAGAAGATCAGGGGCATGATTTACGCTGTAATTGAGACACCACCTGGTGCTACTATTGAGCGAACGAATAAGGTTGCACATCAACTTGCGAGTATAATTGCAAGGAAGATGGCGTAGAAAGTGTGTCTTCTTTGGCTGGATAAGATCTCTTTCTGAAGGAACCAGCGCCAACTCTGGTTCGTGTTTGATTAATCTTAAGCCTTGGAAGGAACGCAGTCGGACGGCAAAAGAGATTATCAATGACCTTGAAAACAAGTGCCAACAGATAACAGATGCCAACATAGAATTCTTTCGAACCACCTTCTATTCCAGAGCTATGGTGCGGCGTCAGGGTTTCGAGCTTCGACTTCTTGATAAGACTGGAGTAACGACTATCATGCTATGGAAAAGGGTCAGCAGGCTTCGTTTCAGCTCTAATAAGCGTCCAGAAATAGGGCTCAGCCTTTTACCTTTTACTCCGGCCAGTTTCCCTCAATACATGCTTCGAGTGAATAATGATATCGCCGCACAAAAAGGCATTACACTTGGTACAGCATGGATAATCTCTCCACATTGATTGGTTCTGACTACGAAGACAGGGCTTCGTTCGATTTGGTAAAGCCCTATAAAGTCATCGTGCAAGCCGACCCAAAATATCGTGCTTTTTCCACAAGACTTGATGCAGTTAAATGTTAAGAACAACCAGGTGAAATGGTGCCTTATGCCGACTTTTTACACATGGAAAAGGTATATGGAATGAGTGAGATGACCGTCATAATCTATATAATTCTGCTGAAGTTACAGGCTCAGCAGCAGCTGGATCTGATAGTGGTCAGGCCATCAAAGCTATCGAAGAGGTGGCTGCTTCTGACGCTACCTCACGGCTATGATTACGACTTTGCCGGCATCACTAAAGACGAAGTAGACCAAGGAAACCAAGCGTTGATCATCTTTATTGTATGTTTAACGTCTCGTCTATCTCATCCTTTCAGCACAATATGAGAACTTCCTTTTGCCACCCCAATTATTACTTGTCTGCCCAGGCATCTGTGGAACGTTCATTTTCCTAAAACTCACGGGATTGGAAAAACAACATCTACGCCCAAGTTACTATGGTAATGCTGATTGGTTTTGCTTGGAAAGAATGCAGTGTTAATGGTAGAATATGCCGTGCAACGCCACAACAAGCAGAGTATACGTGCAGCGGCCATCGAAGGTGCGGCAGCTCGCTTCGATCCTATCCTCATGACATCATTCGCTTTCATAGCCGGCTTGCTGCCGTTGGTATTTGCTCATGGTGCAGGGGGCTGTGGAAACCGAACCATTGGCACGGCAGCTGCGGGTGGAATGCTATTCGGAACATGCTTTGGACTCATTCTTGTTCCGGGCTTATATTATATCTTTGGGCGCATGGCCGACCATGTAAAAGATGGTTCGTTACCAACGAAACAAGCCATTGACTGAGGAGAAAGACAAACAATATAAACTTGAAAATGATGAAAAAGAAATAATATTTTCCTTCTTATTCTGATTGCCATCAGGTGTCATCTTGCAAGACTCGAAAGCGACGCAAGTCAATAGCCGCACGCGTTTGCAGCTACCACACAATATAATGGTGATACGCTGACGGCGAAGACTACGCCTACGTCATGGAAAATGCTTTTTCACCGACCCACAACTCACGGCACTTATCGACTCTGCTTTAGCCAATAATCAAGACTTAAAGATAACATTGCAGCAGATAGCTGTAGCAAAAAGCGAATGATTGCAGCCAAAGGTGCCATGCTTCCATCGCTTTTCCGTGGGGGCTGAAGTAGGAGTTAGCAAGGCTGGACGATACACGAGTGAGGGTGCTGGCACGCTTCTACCGAGATGACTCCTGGGAAACTCATCGATCCACTCATGAACTATCACCCGGGCTTTGCTTTTGACTGGGAACTCGACCTCTTTGGCGAGTTGAAGTCAAGCAAAAAGCGGCTGTCGAGCGTTATTTGGCAACCTTAGAAGGTCAGAATGCCGTGCGCGCTTCATTGATTTCTGAGTCGCAGGCAATTATTATACCTTGTTGGCGCTTAGATAACAAGCTCGCATCTATACGCAAATATATCGATCTTCAGCGTCAGGCGGAGAAGATAGCTGAGATACAAAAGGAGGCCGATAGCGACACAGAACTGGCTGTTGAGAAGTTCCAAAAGCAGAGCTTGCAAAGGCACGTTCGCAGGAGTTTTGCATTGAAACAAGAGATTACTGAATGTGAAAATGCACTCAACTTACTGCTCGGTCGTTACTCAACACCTATTCAACGAGACGCCAAACAGTTGTTGAATGAAGACGTGAAAAACAATCGTTACAGGACTTCCTTCAATCTCCTGAGCCACCGACCCGATATCCGTCAGGCTGAACATGAACTCGCTGCAGCTCATTGGGACGTAGAAACAGCGCGCAAAGCCTTCTTGCCTTCGGTAAACATTAGTGCCACTTTAGGGACTTGAAGCCTTTAATCCTACCTACCTAACGCGTATGCCAAAAGTCGCTCGCTTACGGTGTCGTGGGAGGACTAACTGCACCACTTATCAACCGAAAAGCTATCGAAGCTACTTCCAACAGGCTGATGCCGCACAGCTACAAGCCTTATATGAATATGACCAAAACACTGCTCACAGCTTATTCTGAGGTATGTACGCTGCTGTCAAAGAACAAGAATCTCGCCGCCTATTATGCGTTAAAAGAGGAAGAAGTGAAGACTTTGGAACACTCGGTTGAGGTATCTCGTCAACTCTATATGAACGGACGAGCTACTTATCTCGATGTACTTGAGGCCGAACGCGATGCGCTGATGCCCAAATGGAACTGCTTGAAACACGCCAACAGCAGCTTTCCTGTGTCGTAGACCTATATAGAAGTCTCGGAGAATAAGGCTCATCAGGCATAAAAGTAAATGATTTTTTGAAATGATTTGTGTCATATTATCGTGTGATTTGCCGTATTTTACCGCATGAAATGACGCAAATGGCATCGTAATTTGATGCTGATTACACACTGTTTTGACGCTGATTACAGTGTCTTTTCGCGCAGATTGTAAGACCTTTCGCCCGAAAAGGCATAAGAAAGGAAAAGCCCATTTGGACTTTCCCCGACACAAAGATAATGTTTTGAGAGGCAATGCAAATCTTGTTTGAATTTAATTTACAATCAATAGCCTCGTAATCCGTTCTCCAAACTGTTGGAAAACGTGTAGGATGTTGCCTCTGTTTCTATCCAACCTGGCTTCCAGGCTTCACCTTGTTGAGCGTTGTTGTGACGCAGAGACTGCCGTCAAAGTTGACAGCACTCGAGGATCATCCCCTGACTTTCAATGCCCATCATCTTGCGAGGAGCAAAGCTTTGCCACGAAAAGAACATCTTTACCGACGAGCTGTTTCCGGCTCATAATAGGCTGCAATACCACTGAGAATGGTGCGGTCTGTGCCACTTCCGTCGTCGATAGTGAACTGCAGAAGCTTCTGCTCTTCTTCACTTTCCGGCAGTCTTTGATGTGACCCACGCGGATATCCAATTTCTCAAAGTCGTCGAAAGCCACTTCTTTCTTTATCGGTTCGGCTTTTACTACAGCAGCTTCATTGGCTTTCTTGGTGGCAGCAAAGCTTGTCGAGCTGATGCTGAATGACGTCATCTTCAATCTTATCAAACAGTAACTCTGGCTCTGCAAGCTGGTGACCAGCCTTTAAAGAATTGGTGTTTCCAAAGCTCACGCCAATCGAACGACTCCATATTGATAAGCTTTCGGAGCTTCTCTGAAGAGAAGGGAAGGAACGGTTCGAATGCAATGGCGAGGTTGGCAACTAATTGAAGCGAGATATAGAGAATGGTTTCAACGCGCTTCGGGTCGGTCTTCCACACCTTCCAAGGCTCACATTCGGTGATATATTTATTGCCGATGCGGAGCTAAGTTCATGGCTTCTTTCTGTGCTTCGCGAACTTAAAGACGTCAAGGTAGGCCTCAACTTTCTCTTTTACATCCTTGAATTCATTGAGTGCAGCACGGTCAACATCCTGCAATTCGCCACAAGCAGGAACCACACCTGCCCAGTATTTCTTCGTCAGTTGCAGGGCACGGTTGACGAAGTTGCCGTAGATGGCCACGAGCTCTGAGTTGTTGCGTTCCTGAAAATCCTTCCAAGTGAAGTTGTTGTCCTTGGTTTCGGGAGCGTTTGCCGTAAAGCACATAGCGCAGCACATCCTGCTTTCCAGGCAGCTCTTGCAAGTACTCGTGGAGCCAAACAGCCCAGTTGCGGCTCGTAGATATCTTGTCATCCTCGAGATTTAAGAACTCATTGGCCGGTACATTGTCGGGAAGTATGTAGTCACCATGGGCTTTAAGCATCGTCGGGAAGATGATACAGTGGAACACAATGTTGTCTTTTCCAATGAAATGTACTAAGCGGGTATCGGGATCTTTCCACCATTTCTCCCACGAACCAAACTTCTCCGGCTCATTGTCGCAAAGCTCCTTGGTGTTGCTGATGTAGCCGATTGGCGCATCAAACCATACATAGAGCACCTTGCCTTCAGCCCCTTCGACAGGCACAGGAATACCCCAGTCGAGGTCACGGGTCATTGCCCGTGGCTGAAGATCCATGTCGACCAGCTCTTGCACTGTCCACCTACATTGGGACGCCACTCTTTATGCTCATCAAGTATCCACTTCTTGAGCCATCCCTGATAATCATTCAGCGGCAGATACCAGTTCTTTTGTCTTGCGAACAACAGGCTTTGAACCCGAGATTGTAGAGTGGGAGATTGATTAATTCCATTGGACTGAGGTCGCTTCCGCACTTCTCACATTGATCGCCATAAGCGTTCTGATTGTGGCAGTGCGGGCATTCGCCCATGATATATCGGTCGGCAAGGAACTGATGTGCCTCTTCATCGTAATACTGTTCGCTCTCTCTTTTCAATGGTTTTCCCTCATCATAGAGCTTCTTGAAGAAGTCGCTGGCCAACTACTGTGGGTTTTTGCTCGTCGTTCGGCTATAGACATCAAAACTGATTCCAAAGTCCTCGAACGATGATGAGTGTATGATAGCGGTCGCAGACATCCTGCGGTGTGATGCCCTCTTTCTTGGCACGCAGGGTGATAGGCACACCGTGCTCATCACTACCGCCAATGAAGACCACTTCCTGCTTTTTGAGTCGCAGATAGCGCACATAGATGTCGGCAGGAACGTACACTCCTGCTAAATGTCCAATGTGAACGCCACCGTTTGCATAAGGCAATGCAGCGGTCACCGTGGTGCGTTTGAATTTCTTTTCTTCCATCTAATTCGTTGATTATTATTTCTTTGACTGCAAAATTACAACAAATCATGCGTAAAGCAAAGAAAACAAGGGAAATAATATGAGGTTTTCCCTTCTTCGTTTTCCACCTTTATATTATCTGATGAACAGCAGTTCGCGATACTTCGGCAGTGTCCAAAGCTCATCACTGACAATCAGTTCGAGTTTATCTACTTGGTAACGGATGTCTGACATCTTGGGAGCGATGATGTCATGATAGGCTATTGCCTTCTCACGTGCATCCTCTATGCGGTTTGCAACCTTACGGGAATTGACCAATTCTTCAACACCTGTCTCAATAATCTGTGTGCGATCGGCAATCTCCTTGATGATTTTTGATGTTGTGCGTTCCGTAAGTTGTTTGCCCTCTTCCCGACCGAAGATGTCAATCATACTCTGCATTCTTGGCCAATTGGCTTTTGATAATGCGTGGCAACAGGCACGATATGGTTCATCACAAGGTCGCCCATGACGCGGGCTTCTATCTGTATCTTCTTCGTATAAGTCTCCCACTTAACCTCGTTTCTGGCCTCCAATTCGTTGCGTGTCATTACACCTGTCGACTCAAACATCCTCACACTGTCTTCATCCAAGTAGCGATCGAAGCATACTGGGCACGAAGCTTCGCAGTCAAGTCCGCGTGACTTGCCTCTTCTTTCCATTCATCGCTGTAACCGTTGCCGTCGAAACGAATGGGTTTTGCAGGTCTTGATGTCTTCGCGAATGACGTCGATAATGGCGCTGTTCTGGTCTTCTCCCTTGGCAATCAGCGCGTCAACACGTTGCTTGAAATCGGTCAAAGCCTCGGCAACAGCGGCATTAAGCACTATCATTGCACTCGCACAGTTGGCTTCACTGCCTACGGCGCGGAACTCAAAAACGGTTACCTGTAAAGGCGAAAGGCGATGTTCGGTTGCGGTCAGTGTTGTCAATGAGCAGCTCAGGTATCTCCGGTATGTCGAGTTTCATGCCTTTCTTACCGGCCACAGTGAACAGATCTTTCTTGTCAGCAGTTCAATATGGTCGAGCAAATCAGTGTGAGTTGCTTGCCAAGAACGACTGAAATGATAGCGGGAGGACTCGTTTGCACCGAGTCTATGGTCGTTGGTAGCACTCATAACGCTGGCTTCAGCAGTCCGTTATGGCGGTAGACGGCCATTAAGGTCTCAACGATGAACACCACAAAGCGCAGGTTATCCTCGGCCGTCTTGCCCGAACGATGAAGCAGGATGCCCAGTGTCGGTGGTCAGACTCCGGTTGTTATGCTTGCCGCTTCCATTGATACCATCGAATGGTTTCTCATGCAGAAGCACCCTGAAACTATGTTTATGAGCCACCTTTTTCATCAGTCCCATCAAAGAGCATATTATGGTCAACGGCAGGTTACACTCCTCAAAAATCGGCGCCAACTCAAACTGACCGGGGGCCACTTCGTTATGTCTTGTCTTGCAAGGAATGCCGAGTTCGAGTGCCTGTCGCTCCAAATCTTTCATGAAAAGCCTGTACTCTTTCGGGGATAGTACCGAAGTAATGGTCGTCCATTTGCTGGTTCTTGGCCGAGTCATGGCCAGTAATGTGCGACCAGTCAGCATCAGATCAGGACGCGTTGAATAGAGATCTTCGTCTACAAGAGTATTCCTGCTCCCAACCAAGATTGGCCGACACCTTCTTTACATTCTTATTGAAATAATGACACACTGCCGTTGCCGCCACATTCACGGCATGGAGCGAGCGCAGAAGCGGTGCCTTGTAGTCTAAAAGCCTCGCCGGTATAGGGAGATAAATATCGTTGGAATGCACAGCGTATCATCGATAATGAACACCGGAGAGGTAGGATCCCAGGCGCTATATCCGCGAGCTTCGAAGGTGTTTCGAATGCCACCGTTGGGGAAACGAAGAAGCATCCGGTTCCTGTTGTGCCAGCAGTTTGCCCGAGAAACTCCTCAATCATACCACCCTTCCCGTCGTGTTCAACGAAGCGCGTCATGCTTTTCTGCCGTGCCTTCCGTAAGAGGTTGGAACCAATGGTGTAGTGAGTGACGCCGTTTTCCATTGCCCATTGCTTCATGCCTGCAGGCGACATCGTCGGCAATTGAGCGGTCGAGCTGGGTGCCATTGTCTATCACATCTGTCAGTTTCTCATACACATGGAGGGGCAGATACTTATACATCTTCTGGCGATTGAACACTTTCTTCGCAAAGTATTCACTTGGACGTTCCTTTGTCGTCATTGATTCTAACGGACGTTTCTTAAACGCTTCAGCTACAGCCTCAAATCTTAAGTTTACCATTTTCAGTTCTTTATGATGATTGTTGTTTCTTCTTGTCGTGCAACTTACTGTTGCAAATATACGCTTTTCTTTTAACTTTGTCCTCCGCCTAGATTGTATTTCGAGCTTGAAAACAGCCTTTTCATCGGCTCTCCGCCTTTCATATGCACCGCAATCTCTTTGCCTTTGCAGCATAAAACATGAAGTTCAGACTTCAAACTCCAATGTACAAAGCAAAACAAAAAAGACCCTCATGCTGCCATAAGAGTCCTTGTCATGTCGTTGTTATTACCAGAATTTGTTGAGCTTCTTGTCATATTTGAAGCCAACAGCAGCTAACTTCTTTTTCCAAATCGTCGCGACTGACGTTCATATCATCGCACAGTTCGTCGAGCGAACCATAGTTATCGCGCAGCAACATGTTGACTAGCACTGAAAAGAATCATCGGGTCATTAGGTAATCTATCCATTCTACTTTAGCTTTTTGACTATACTTGCTTTTTCAATTGCAAAAAATAACACAAATAATCCGTAATCAGCAACTTACAATTCTATTATTATGCCTATTTTAAAATAGATTTACATATGGCAGGCCTTCCCTGCAGGAGTAGAGACATGAGGCCTCTACTGTCAACATTCTTCCTCGTTTTTAACACTTTTTTCCGCGACCAAATAGAAATCAAAACGCACTTTCCATGCTTCTGCAGTGCCATTTCACTGCTTTCACGAAGCCATTTTATGGCTTTGATGCTCTCACTTCAGTTATTTTGCGTTGTAATCTGACGCTCATCCGTTGCTATCTGCATCAGATGGCATCGTAAAATGAAGCAAGTTATGCGGTCATCTGACGCAAATTGCAATGCTTTTCAGCGTGATGATTCATCGTAATTTTGGCTTTAACTATGTAACAGTTTGACGGTCAATACTTTGCGAAAAAGTAAAAAACAACGCGTATTTGGAACGAAGACAGAGTTCGTTTCAAATACGCGAGTTTTATAAAGGCATTTGTAAAGAAGCTTGACGGATATTAACACTATTCCGTTTCTTGTGAGAATGGCGCTGCAGGCATGTCTCGTTGCTGAATGGGCAGCGCCATTGTGTTGTGTTTCCACATTCGAATGATGTGGAAACGAGACTGTTATTTTGCGCCAATTTCCTTGATGAGGTGGTCTGCATGGCCCCATCTGTCGATCATGTAGAGCACATAACGAATGTCAACACCAATGCAACGCGCCAGTCGGTTGTCGAAGTTGAGGTCGCTACTCAAGCTATCCCAGTTGCCATCGAAAGCCAAACCAATGAGTTCTCCTTGCCATTAAACATCGGAGAACCAGAGTTTCCGCCGTAATATCATTATTAGTTAGGAAGCAAAGTTGCATCTTTCCCGTCGTCTTATCTTGGTATTTGCCGAATGATTTCTCACTCATCAGCTGCTGCATAATAGGTTCTGCCTTATAATCGAATAGCCCGTTATCTCCCAGTTTCATCTTTTCGACGATGCTTTCTGCCGTGGTATAGTACCCTGAAGGGCGTCCACCGAGGTCGAAACCACCTACTTGTCCATAGGATAAACGCATAGTAAAATTGGCATCACTATAGTGAGGTAAGTCTTCTTCCATACGCAGTTTAGCCGCACAAAGCATTTGTTCCTGGTTGTCAATGCTATCTCGTGTCGCATCAAGGGCATGGTTAAACACCTCGCGCATTGCCTTGAGTTGTGCGCCATATTGTAGGCCGGCATCTTTCTTAAAGGCTTTCTTTGTGACATAAACCTTGGCATCTTTCTTCATCAAAGCAGAGGTTTCCCAAAGATAGTTGACATATTTTTGATAGTCACCACCAAACTTTTTGTCGATGATTTGATAGAAAGCAGGAAGATATTTGGCATCAACATGTTCGCGATAGTTCTTTAACAACACGGCCTGTACATCCTTATCGAGAGACGCATCCCATGTGCTGTTGTCAGCAAACGTCACATAATCGCCCTTTTTGTCTTTCTTTGTTGTTCCGGTCACGGCTTTCATGGCGCGAGTAGTAAGCTCGTTGGTGCGCAAAAAGGTTTCTTGGAAGTACATAGCTGCCTTTCTTGGTTCAAAGCGTTCATTGTAAAGGCGAGCCATTTTGTCGAAATCAAGCTGTCCTTTCAGATAGCCCGTAGAGTCCTGCCAATGGCGAATGATATCCTCATAGTGTTGTTTTTGGGCAATCAGACCAATGGAGTCGATACATTTGTTCATGCCGATAGAGTTCTTCCAATAGTTCGCACTCTGCGCAAACTTGAGTCATACTTGATGCGAACAGCCTCATCTGCACGCATGTGTCGGGTCATCACCTCCTGCTTCACGCCACGAACCTGCGCGCGAGGAGCATTCAGTGCGTCGCGACGTTCACGTATTCCATAACTTGAAAGATAGCGGCTTGTGCTGCCTGGATAGCCCATTGTCATTGCAAAGTCGCCCTCCTTGTAACCTTGAAGACTTACAGCTGCCCAGTGTTTCGGGTGATAAGGCACATTATCTTTACTGTAGGCAGCGGGTCGGTTGTTCTATCTGGCGTAGATTCTCAAAACACACTGAAAGTCGCAAGTTTGACGCGGCCACATCCAGTTATCGGTTTCTCCGCCAAACTTACCCATTGACTTCGGCACGGTGAACACAAGTCTTAAAGTCGGTAAAGTCCTGATAGGTTGTGGCGTAATATCGGTTGCCTTCATAGAAAGCATCAAAGGTCAACGTGGAGCGTAGAGTCTTGTTTCTTGACCTCAGAAGTATAGGCATTCTGCAAGGAATCAAGCAGTTTGGTCTGATGTCTGCGGTCTAATGCGGCGAAACCAAGCTTCATCACCTCTTCGGTTACATCCTTCTGGCTGATCATAAAGCTGACAAACATGTCCTTGTTGGGTAGTTCTTCTTCATGGTTTTCAGCCACAAAGCCGTTCAACATGTAGTCATGTTCTACGGTAGAGTGGCTTCGAATGGCCTCAAAACCACAGTGGTGGTTGGTGAAAACGAGTCCGTCGGGACTGACAACAACGCCCGAACAGAAGCCAGAGAAGTTGACAACGCTGTTCTTGATGGCGTCGTTATTATTGTAAAGTGCGCCATAAGGCAACACAAATCCTTCGCCTTTCATCTGGTTATAGACGGCTTGTGGCAGGTTATAAAGCGTCCACATGCCCTCATCGGCATGCAGGTAGGCGGGTGAAAAGGTAAAGGGGATGAGAACCCAAAGTGGTTTTCTTCATAAGAATGATATCGTTATTTTTATTTCTTGAATTTATCTTTTATTTTGGCTAAACTTGACAGGCTTAAATCGCGTTTCACAATCACAAGGGCAAAGCAAATGATGAGCAAGGTGTTGACGGCAAGAGCTGCAAACATAGGAAGTCGGGCGTTGGAAACCGAGATAAGCGCGAACAGGGAAGACTGCAATGAGCGTATAGATAGCGATGTCTTTGAGCGGATAACGAATGGGGTAATACTTCTGTCCGAATGCATAACTGAGCACCATACTCAACAGCGATACGATGCAAAACCGGCCCAAGCGCAGGCCCAATAGCTGAACTTTGGAATGAGCAGCGAAGTCTACTCCAATCAGGATTACAGCGCCGATGCCACTGAAATAGGCTCCCCAAATGGTCTTATCTATTAGCTTATACCAGAAACTTAGGTTGAAGAAGATGCCGAACATGATTTCAGCGGCCATGACAATCGGGATGATTTGTAGTCCTTCCCAATAGCTTTTGCCCACGATATGAGCGCAGAACATCCATGTAACCAATCTACACAAAGGAATGCCAGAAGCGTGAAAAATGATATAGAACTTCATGGGCCTTGGCGTAGGTTTCTTTGTTGTTTTGATCTTTCGTCTGACTGAAAACGAAGGGTTCATAGGCATATCTGAACGCCTGAGTAATGAGTACCATAATCATCGCAAGCTTGATACAAGCTCCATAAATGCCTAATTGTGTGCGGGCATCTTGGGCACTCCGATACATCCAAGGGAAGATTATCTGCGAAACTGTTTGGTTCAGTTGGCCCACCAAGCCCATCACGAGCAACGGCCAGGTGTATTTCAGCATGCGTTTACAGGTAGCTTTGTCGAAAGGATTGCGGAAACCACGCAGCTCTTTGCCTAAGAAGAAGACGTCAGTATGCTTCCTGCCAGCTCAATCCAGGAACACTCAAACGACGTTCAAGCTGAAGTTTGCATCGTAAATTCCAAAAGGGTTGAGTCTGAAATAGGCAGAACAACGAGATAAAGACATACGCCTACAATGTTGACTACAATGCTTATAGCGCAAACAAACGAACTTTATCGGGCGATGTGCATGGCGAAGATAAGCAAAAGGAATGCAGATGAAGGCATCAACGGCACACATGACGCCATGATCATAATGAATTCGTGGTGATCGGGATAGCCGATTGCATCAGAAATCGGGGTCAAGGAAATAACGCCACTAATGCGATGAAAGAGCACAGAGGTGAATGCAACCATGCGCAAAAGCTGTGGCATATACTTTCTCGGCTTGCTCGCCCTGACGGTTCATGAAGCGGAAGAACGTCGTCTCCATGCCGTAAGTAAGCAGGATAATCAGCAAGGCCACATAAGCATAGATGTTGGTAATGATGCCGTATTGTCCGCCTGCAGCATTGAACTTTGCCGTCTCAATGGGCACTAAAGATAACCAACGAAACGGGCTGCAATGGAACTTAATCCGTAGATTGCAGTGTCTTTAGCTAATGATTTTAAGTTTGCCATAACATAAACAAATTGAAACCTACCCCAACCCCTCCTAAGGAGGGAGTTCTAAATAGCGTGGGCTTCTGGTATCTTATATTTTTAATTTATTCTTAACGATGATGTTTATTTGTTTTCTCTTTTGAGTTCTCTTTCCTCTTGACCCCGGATATCAGTATTCTCTGCATGGTTTCATCAAACTTCCATGTATAGGTGAAAAGCCCGCCGCAAGTCTGGGACTCCCTCCCTTTCGGGAGGGTAAGAGGTGGGTTAAGAACATATATGCCAATCCGATAGCGGCAATCACGCCGGCAAGGTCGGCAAGCAAGCCGCAGCAACGGCATGACGCGTGTGTTGATGTTCACACGCCGAAATAAACGGCGAGGATGTAGAACGTGGTGTCTGTACTTCCCTGGAACATACAGCTCAATCGGCCGATGAAACTATCCGCTCCGTAGGTCTTCATGGCTCCAACATCAGTCCACGAGCACCACTTCCCACTCGGTGGTTTCATGAAAGCAGTGGGCAAAGCGCCTACGAAATCGGTGTTAAGTCCGCATTTCTCCACGCACCATGCAATGCCGTCAATCAGCATGTCCATAGCTCCCTGAAGCACGGAAAAACGCTAATCCCCACGAGAATGGCCACGAGATGAGGAATAATCTTGACCGCTGTTGAAAAAGCCTTCTTTGGCTCCTTCGATGAAAGCATCATAGACATTGATTTTCTTGATGAAGCCCGCGACGATGAAACTCACGATGATTGAAAAGAGAATCATACTGCCACTGAGATTGGCAACGGTATCCATTGTCTTCTGATCCAACTTTCCAAATCCCCAAATCACTATGCCCACAAAGGCTATCAAGCCTCCGATGAAGGCTAAAAGTGCAGGCTGAAGCAGGTTGATGCGCTGCCAAAGGGCCGTCAGAATGATGCCCACGAGCGTGCGCAACAGTAGTGGCAAGGAGGATAGGAATAAACACATCAGTGGGCACTGCGGCTCCATTCGAGGCGCGATAAGCTGAGATTGTGGTCGGAATAATCGTCAATCCACTCGTGTTGAGCACGAGAAACATAATCATCGGATTAGTCGCTGTGTCTTTCTTCGGGTTAAGTTCCTGCATCTGTTGCATGGCTTTCAGTCCCGTCGGTGTGGCCGCATTGTCGAGTCCGAGCATGTTGGAAGCAATGTTCATGAATATACTTCCCATGACAGGATGGTTCTTCGGAATGTCGGGAAAGAGTTTTGTGAAGCACCGGACTCAATGCTCTTGCCAGCACATTTACAATGCCAGCTTGCTCTCCAATCTTCATAATACCGAGCGAAAGTGACGGCACCCCGTCAGTCCCAACGATATTTCGAAGGCGTTTTTCGATGAGTCGAAAGTGGATTGCACTATCTTTTGGAAGACAGTCACATCTCCTAAAACAGAGTGAAATCAAAGCAAAAAGAAGGCAATGCTAAAGAATGCCACCCAAATATAATTCAGAACCATACAGCATGCAAAGTTAAAGGAAATACATTATATATAAAAAGTAAATCGCGAAAAACATGATGTTTTACGTTGATATCGCCGTTTTTACAATCTTGTTCCAAGGAAATTGGCATGGTGTTTTCAACTGGAAATTCTTTGAATTCTTGTCAACTTTCTTCCTCGTTTTTAACACTTTTCGACTCCACCAAATAGAAATGAAAACGTATTTTCCATGCTTTATGCAGAAGCCATTTTATGGCTTTGACATCTTCGTCTCTATCATTTTATGCTGTAATCTGACGCTAATCACATTGCTATCTGCATCAGATGGCGCGACGAAATAAACAAGTTATGCACTCATTGACGCAAACAGCAACATTTTTCCGACATGATTTTCTCACCTCATTATTTGCCGTTCCATATGTTTTGATTGTCAGTACATTGCAAATTTACAGAACACTGTGCGTATTTTGAACGAGAATAAATCTGTTTTGAATTCTTCAAGCATTTGAAAGCAATTATGAGATTAATTCTTTTTATTAACCTATTTCCCGCTATCCATGGTTGTGCCCACCAAGTGGTGACAATACGTACTCAAAATCAATAAATGCATAATATCAAGCCTGTGAAAAGGGTGAAAGACAAATACTCCTTACCGCAAATCATGGTGTTTCAAGTTCTTTGGAACGCAGATTTATAGTGTGCAGGCAAGTAACAATCCCTGATCACCACTTTGCACATTCCTTATAAATGATGATTGTGAGCGCAAGAGAAAATGCTCTTAACT